>OBUS01000122.1_pt1 | contig 87523 bp, 68 predicted proteins | sample 1475921 | NCBI WGS metagenome assembly OBUS01 (sample SAMEA2579948, study PRJEB22360) | human gut metagenome | reverse complement strand
TCGGGTGAGGGCTTGACCAAGAATCGCAGGAAGAATGAATCTCAAGGAAATGTCAGCATGTATGTAGTTTTGAAGATACAATGAGAAACCAGCTAACAGTTAGCTGGTTTTTTTGTATGTAAAAATATAAAAAATATTCCGAGTTTATAGATAATCCCCTTGTTGTTACGTTAATCGCAAAATTATTTAAGATTAATTTAGCGGTTAAAATAACAACAAGGGGATATTGTAATCGAAATTATTTATAAAATAATTCGATAATCTTTAATCCTACCTCTACAGCAATATCCATTCCTTCAACAGTAATGTGTTCATAAGGTCCATGATAAGCATGCCCTCCTGTTCCGAGATTCGGGCATGGGAGTCCCATAAAGCTTAACTGGGCACCGTCTGTGCCTCCGCGGATCGGGGTGATAAGCGGCGAGATATTGCATTCCTTGCATGCTGCAGTTGCATGCTCGATCAGTTCCATGCAGGTGTCGATGATTTCTTTCATATTTCGGTACTGTTCTGTGATGGTAAGTGAGACAGTTCCCTTTCCCCATTTTTCATTTAAAATTTTAGTGATGTGTTCCATACTCTTCTTACGGACATCAAAAGAAGCTGCATCGTGGTCACGAATGATATATTCGAGAGTAGCGTGTGAGACATCTCCCTTTATGGAATAGAGATGGAAAAATCCTTCATAGTCTTCCGTATCTCTTGGTGTGTCAGCGGAAGGGAGCATGGAATTGAACTCCATGGCAACAAGTGCTGCGTTGACCATTGTATTCTTAGAAGAACCTGGGTGTACGTTTACACCGGCAAATTCTACTACTGCTTTGGCAGCATTAAAGTTTTCATACTGGATTTCACCTTCTGTATCACCATCAAGTGTATAAGCAAAATCCGCTCCGAATTTTTTTACATTAAAATGGGCTGGTCCCATTCCTATTTCTTCGTCAGGGGTAAATGCAATACAGAGGGGACCATGCGGAATAGTATTGTCATTGAGGGACTCGATCATTGTCATGATCTCGGCAATTCCGGCTTTGTCATCTGCACCGAGGATGGTGGTTCCATCGGAAGTAATGAGAGTTCTGCCTTTTAATGTGGAGAGATGAGGGAACATTTTCGGGGAGAGAACTCTGCCGCTGGTTCCAAGTGCAAGGTCTTTGCCGTCATAATTCGGAGTGATAACCGGAGTAACCGGATGATCGCAGAAATCAGAGACTGTATCCATATGAGCGATAAAGCCCAGTTTTTGGCGGGATTCATATCCTCTGGTTGCTGGAATATGTCCATAGACATAGCAATGTTCATCTACATCGGCATCTTTCACACCCAGTTCCTTTAATTCCTGAACCAGCAGTCTGGCAAGGTCAAACTGATACTGTGTGGATGGGGAAGTACCGGTTTCTTCACTGCTTGGAGTGAATACTTTTACATAAGATAATAGGCGTTCGTATGCTTTCATGAAAAACCTCCTGAGACCGAATTATTTGAAAAAGTTTCGGCTTTAATATAATAAGTATGTTACTGTTCACTCCATTCTCAGTAACGTAGCCCAAATTTATTCCAGATTGCCTGTGGCAATGGAATTTTGGTTTGTATGTCTCGGGATAGTGGTGTGTGAACAGTAACATAAGTATAACATGCGGCTGAGATTACGTAAAAATATTTCTTGCATTTTGTAAATAGTTATGATATGATGCTGCTCAAAGAAAAGGGAGTAGCGGCCATCGTTATGAAGAACTGGACTTGTTTTTCCTATAAATGGTACATAAATGCGTCAGAACGGCAGATTAAGAATGCCCGCATTATGATATAATCGGCAAGACTTTTGTTTTAGACATTAAGAGAAGAGCTCATGTTATGTCTGAAATGAAAGTCTTTTTCTTTTCTTCAGAAATTTTTAGAAGCAAAAAATTTAATTATGTCAAATGGTGAAACGGAGGAGAAAAGTGAACGAAAGAGTAAATCCATTTAAAAAATTACAGAAGCCGGGAAAACATGTGAAACGTATTGTAATAGGAGCAGCAGGGTTGGTGATTATTGCAGGGCTTGCAGGAGATGCTACCTATCAGATCCAGGAGCAGGAACAGGCAGTATTGACAACTTTCGGAGTGCCGAAGGCAGTGGCAGAAACAGGACTGCATTTTAAGATTCCTTTTATACAGAAAGTACAGAAAGTAAATACAACGATCCAGGGATTTCCTATTGGATATAGTATGGGAGATAATTCGGTGGTTGAGAATGAGGGCATTATGATTACCTCGGATTATAACTTTATTGATGTAGATTTCTTTGTTGAGTACAGAATTTTAGAACCGGTAAAATATCTTTATAATTCAGAGGAACCGGAAGAGATTCTGAAAAATATTTCCCAAAGCTGCATCCGTACTGTGATCGCAAGTTATGATGTGGATGAAGTACTTACAACTGGAAAAGGTGAGATCCAAAGCAAGATTAAAGAAATGATATTGAAACAGATGGAGGAACAGGATCTGGGAATTCAGCTTGTGAATATTACGATTCAGGATTCAGAACCGCCCACACAGGAGGTTATGAAAGCATTTAAAGCAGTAGAAACTGCCAAGCAGGGAAAAGAAACCGCTCTGAATAATGCCAACAAATACAGAAACGAAAAGCTTCCGGAAGCTGAGGCAGAAGCAGACCAGATCATTCAGGATGCTGAGGCGCAGAAACAGGTAAGGATTAATGAAGCGGAAGCGGAGGTTGCACGTTTTAATGCCATGTATGAGGAGTATGTAAAAAATCCGGAGATCACAAAAAAGCGTATGTTCTATGAGACAATGGAAGATGTACTGCCGGGAATGAAGATTGTGATTGATAATGGAGATGGAGTTCAGAAGGTTTTGCCGTTAGATTCTTTTACAGGGAACAGTTCAGAGAATCCGACAGAGACACTGAACACAGACCCGCAGAGTGCTCAGGATACACAAAATATAAATGATTCTGAGAACGAATAAAGAAATGACAGAAAATATTTCATATAAAAGTGTTTTGGTAAATGAAATACGAAGGATAGAGATATAATTTGGAAAGGACTAATTTATGAAAGGTAAGAAAATTGGAATATTAATTGGTGTGTCTGCAGTGGTTGTAGCTGTCGGAGCGTCGGTAACAGTAACTCAGCAAAATGAATATAAGCTGATCCGTCAGTTTGGTAAGGTTGACAGGGTGATCAGCTCATCGGGAATCAGTTTTAAGATTCCGTTTATAGAGAGTACACAGTCATTGCCAAAGGAAACACTGCTGTATGATCTGGCAGCATCTGATGTAATTACAAAAGATAAGAAAACGATGATCAGCGACAGCTATGTTCTCTGGAAAATCAGCGACCCGCTTAAATTTGCACAGACATTAAACTCTTCTGTGGAAAGTGGTGAAAGCCGAATTAATACTGCTGTGTATAATGCCACTAAAAATGCGATCAGCAGTATGTCACAGGATCAGGTGATCACAAGTCGTGACGGAGAACTGTCTGATATGGTTATGGAGGCAATAGGAACAAACATGGATCAGTATGGAATCGAACTTCTCAAATTTGAAACCAAGCAGCTGGATTTGCCGGATGATAATAAGGAAGCTGTATATGAACGAATGATTTCTGAACGAGATAATATTGCAGCGACTTACAAGGCAGAGGGAAACTCTGAAGCAAAGGTGATTCGAAATAAAACCGACAAAGAAGTAGCAATCCAGATTTCTGATGCCAAAAAACAGGCAGAGATCCTGGAGGCGGAAGGGGAGCAGGAATATATGAAAATTCTTGCGCAGGCTTATGGAGAAGAGGACAGAAGTGAGTTTTATTCATTTGTGAGAAGCCTGGAGGCGCTGAAGACATCTATGAAAGGTGAGGACAAAACAGTGATACTGTCTGCAGATTCACCGATCGCTCAGATCTTTGAAGGAAAATAAAAGAAAGTAACAATAATACACTCTAATTTTTCACCAGATAAATGGAAGATAGACATAGAAGATAAGGAATGTTATAATTTTTTTACAAAGAAATCCTGAAGCAGAAAATGTAAGCATAATCTGGAAATAATATACAGAGAAAACGGAGGAATAGAAAATGCTGACATGTATCAGATCAAAACGGCAGAGAGATGCAGCGGAGTATGCTTTACGAACTATTCAGTCATCATGCATAAGGCCTTATATTAAGACAATATATCTGTATGGCAGTTGTGCACGGGGAGAAGAGAAATATAGCAGTGATGTTGATCTGTTTCTGGAACTGTCAGAGTCATTCCGCTCCCGGCCGGAACTTAAAAAATATCTTTATCTTCTAAAATCAGAAGTATCCTCTGAGGAATTGGATGATGCAGAAACGGATCTGAAAATTGTAGTTGGCGATGACTGGAAAAGGAACAAAATGCTGTATTATACAAATGTGCGAAAGGAAGGAATTCAGATATGGCCTTGAACAGTTATTTTGATTTTGCAGAAAATGATTTTCAATATTTTAAAGCCTCTTATGATGCGGGGATAGTTGCAAATATGATGGGTGCCATGGCGCAGGGAATATGCGAAAAATATATGAAGCATCTGATCTCAGAATACTATAAACCGGATGATGCTATACAACAGAAAGATTTTGAAAATATTTTGCGTACACATAGTCTGAACAGATTGATGAAATTTCTAAAAGGAAATATGGGAGCAGAGTTTTCAAAAAATACGCAGACACATATGAGAATGATAGATGGTTTCTATTTTTCAACCAGATATCCTGGTGACGATAGCATAGAGATTGATGGTGATGATGTGGAAACCTGTAATGATGCGATAGAATTGTGCAGAAAAGAAGTTTTAGAGTTAGAACGAAAGTTAAAAAAGGATGAGGTATAAACAGAAATCACGTTACGTAATACAGAAAATCTACTATGAATATCGTTGATATTGTATTTGAAATGAAAGACGGCAAGATCTCATGAGCCTGATCTCAGAGAATAGAAAAGAGGCTGTTACACTAATTGCTTATGTAGTGTGACAGCCTTGTGTATTGTGAACTGAAAATTTGTTACTGAAATGTAAGGAACAAATTTTTAACAACCGTAGCAAGAATTCCCTCACCTCTATAGGTGATGGGATGAATTGCACATTCGAGCATATCTGACTTAAGTTTCGAGCATATCTGCTCAAATTCATAAAAAATTTTAGAGATAAAATGAAACTTGACGAACGATATGAATGTGGATATAATAGGTTCAGAAATAAAAAAATTGGAATTTTTAACCGGATTTGACCGGCCCTGATATCGCTAAGGAGGAACATGTTATCATGAAAATCGGAAATGATATTTATTATGTAGGTGTAAATGATCATCAGATAGATCTGTTTGAAGGTCAGTATGTAGTGCCAAACGGTATGTCCTATAACTCATATGTGATCATGGATGAAAAGATCGCAGTTATGGATACCGTAGATGCTAATTTCAAAGATGAATGGCTTGAAAATGTAGCCAGAGTCCTGGACGGTGCGAAACCGGATTATCTGGTAGTACAGCATATGGAGCCGGATCATGCCGCAAATATCGAGAACTTCATGAAAGCATATCCTGACACAATCGTAGTTGCAAATACCAAGACCTTCACTATGATGGGAAATTTCTTCAGAAACCTGAATCTGGACGGAAAGAAGCTGGTAGTTGCAAATGGTGACAGCCTGACACTTGGAAAACATGTGCTGACTTTCGTATTTGCACCAATGGTTCACTGGCCGGAGGTTATGGTTACATATGACAGTACTGATAAGGTTCTGTTCTCAGCAGACGGTTTCGGTAAATTCGGAGCACTTGACGTAGAAGAAGACTGGGACTTCGAAGCACGCCGTTACTATATCGGAATCGTTGGAAAATACGGTGCACAGGTTCAGAAGCTTCTGAAAGCTGCCGCAACTCTGGATATCCAGACAATCTGTCCGCTTCATGGTCCAATCCTCACAGAGAACCTGGGACATTACCTTGAGAAATATGATATCTGGTCCTCCTACAAAGTAGAGAGCGAAGGTGTTGTGATCGCCTATACATCTGTTTACGGAAACACAAAGAAAGCAGTAGAACTTCTGGCACAGAAACTGGAAGAAAAAGGATGCCCGAAAGTAACTGTATTTGACCTTGCAAGAGATGACATGGCAGAAGCAGTAGAAGATGCTTTCCGTTACGGCAAACTGGTACTTGCCACAATTACATACAACGGAGATATTTTCCCATTCATGCGTACTTACATCGAAAACCTGACAGAACGCAGCTACCAGAACCGCACCATCGGACTCATCGAAAACGGAAGCTGGGCTCCGGCAGCGGCAAGAGTAATGCAGGGAATGTTCGAAAAGAGCAAAAACATTACATGGCTCGAGAACAATGTAAAGATCATGTCCTCACTCAGCGAAGCAAATGAGGCAGAGATTGAGGCTATGGCTGAGGAGCTTTGCAAATAAATTTTGGCTACGATAAGGTATCAAATTCTGAAGTATATATAGAAAATTATTAAATGCAGAGAATCTGCAACTATACTAATATTAAAAAACAGGGAGTGTACAACTTTAAGTAAGTTGTACACTCCCTGAAATTTTTTACCAGAATATTTGCCTGCCACTCTATTGACAATAGTATGATTTCATACTATTATACTTTGGTATGAAATCATACTATGAAAGGAAAATAAAAATGTCAGAGATAATTCAAGATAAAGTTAATCAAATAAACTGCCTGAACGAAGAAATTGATTCCTTGTATCATCAGGCGGCATTAAAGCTGGGAGTATCGGACTGCGTTCTGTTTGTTCTTTATATGCTTCACACGAATGACGGGAAATGTCTGCTCTATGATATTTACAAATTATCGGGAATCAGCAAACAAACAGTCAATTCAGCAATTCGAAAATTGGAAAATGAAGAAACGGTATATCTGGAAAAATGTAATGGAAAATCGAAGATGGTATATCTTACTGAAAAAGGAAAAACATATACTTCCAAGACAGCTGCACGACTATTTGAGGCTGAATGTAAAGCGCTAAGCAATTGGACGGAGGAAGAAATTAACCTGTATCTTAAGCTGACTGAAAGATATCATGCAGATTTAAAGAATGAAATCGAATCTTTATAGAAAGTGGAAGAACTACTGGAATCTGTCAAATAAGCAGAGGAAAGATTTAAAGAAAATTGTTATAAAATCATCTATAAGATTATGGGACTTAACAACAGAAAGGAAAATAGGAAAATGGAACAGACAATACAGCTTTCGGATCATTTCGGTTACAGACGACTGATCCGTTTTACAATACCGTCAATTCTTATGATGATCTTTACATCCATCTATGGTGTAGTTGATGGATTTTTTGTATCAAATTTCGTTGGAAAGACATCATTTGCAGCGGTAAATTTTATCATGCCATTTCTGATGATCACCGGAGTTATGGGATTTATGTTTGGAACTGGTGGAAGTGCGTTGATTGCTAAAATCATGGGTGAAGGAAAGAAAGAGAAAGCACAGAAAATTTTTTCGCTCCTTATTATGGCTACGATTATCTGTGGAATTGTAATTGGAGCAATCAGCATAATTTTTCTCAGACCAGTAGCCGTATTTCTTGGAGCAAGAGGAGAGATGCTGGAAGAATGTATTATATATGGAAGAATTATTCTCGTAGCATTGCCATTCCTTATGTTACAGTACGCATTTTCAAGCCTGGCTGTTACCGCAGAAAAGCCGAAACTGGGATTGATTGTGACAGTTACTGCAGGTGTGATAAATATGGTTGGTGATGCGCTTTTTATGGCTGTTTTTCAGTGGGGAATCGCCGGAGCGGCAATGGCTTCCGCACTGGGACAGATTGTAGGAGGTATTATTCCGCTGATTTATTTTGCCCGGAAAAATACCAGCCGCTTAAGGATTGTCAGACCGGAATGGGACGGCAGAGCACTGCTTAGAATCTGCACCAATGGCTGCTCGGAACTTATGAGCAATATCTCTATGTCCGTCGTCGGCATGCTTTATAATACACAGCTTATGAAATATGCAGGAGAAGACGGGGTGACAGCCTACGGTACGATCATGTATGTGAATTTTATTTTTATTGCAATTTTCATTGGCTATGCAACAGGTGTTGCGCCGGTGATCAGTTATCATTATGGTGCCGAGAATACAAAAGAACTGAAAAGTTTGCTGAAAAAAAGTTCTGCATTGATTTTGATTTCATCTGCGTTGATGTTTGGAGTATCAGAACTTATGGCAAAGCCACTGGCAGGTATTTTTGTAGGATATGACGCAGCATTGCTGGATATGACTGCGCATGGTTTTTCAATCTATGCAGTTTCCTTTATCTTCGCAGGGATTGCCATATTTGGCTCCGCTTTCTTTACAGCCCTCAATGATGGACTTACATCGGCAGTCATTTCATTCCTCAGAACACTTTTGTTTGAATGCGCTTCCGTAATGATCCTGCCGCTGATTCTTGGGCTTAATGGAATCTGGTGCTCGATTGTTGTAGCAGAGTTCATGGCAGTGGTGGTAACTTTGATATTTCTTGTGGTTAAACGTAAAAAGTATGGATATTGGTAAAATGAAATAGAGTATCTAGATTATATAATCGGCATATGGGTGACCAAGACTTAAAATATTTCTCCAGTTTGTTCTATAATATGCTATACTAGTTTTAGTTAAAACTCAGGGAGGCGGTAAGATGACTAAATTAGGTCAGATGTTAGTTGATGATGGGTACAAGCGTGGAAAAATTCAGGGAGCACTTTTATGTGGAAAAACGCCTGAGAAAGTAGCAGAAATGTTTGATATTTTGTTACAAGAAGTGTTAAAAGTGAAAGAGAATGAAAAAGATATGAAAAAAGCTTGAGTCATAGACTTATATTTATATACTATTTAGAAAAAATTTCACACGGGAAAATTCTAGAAGAAACGGAATTACAGAGAATTTTAAGGTAAATGAATCGTAGATTGACAAAAACATACATTTCAGTGTATACCAAAGACAGAAAATGGCTTTGGAGGATATGGAGTAGTGGATGCAAAAAAGTTTGGAGCATTTATTTCAGAGAGAAGAAAAGAACAGCACATGACACAGGCTGGCCTTGCCGGAAAAATCGGAGTGACAGATAAGGCAGTCAGCCGTTGGGAGAGGGGACTTGGTTTTCCGGATATTAATACTATGGAGCCGTTGGCAACTGCGTTGGGGGTATCACTTTTGGAACTGATGAAATCAGAGATAATATCAGAAGAGGTTCAGATGAAAAAAGATGAGTCAGCAGAGAAAAAATATACATCTGCAGAAGTGACAGAGATGATGTACTCAATGGAAGAAATACGAAAACAGCAGCAACGGCAGGATAAAATAGCAGGTTATCTGGCGATACCGGTAATGCTGATAGTTGCTGCTATTTTTAAACTCTCAGGTCATGCAAATTTTGGCGGTGCGGTGTTTGCAGGGCTTCTGGGGGCTGGCGCCATTGTCTGCGTATATTATCTTTGGGAGAATCGAGAAGATAAGGAAAGCAGAAAAGTTTATGGATTTTTTACAATTGTTATGACAGGTATATTTCTTATACTTTGTTCTTTTATGATTCCTGATGGATTCTGGGAACATCATAAGCAGGAAGCCACCCTTATCACGTGCGTTGTGAATCTAGCAATTGTAGTATATATGTTTGGATTGGTGATAAAGAAAATAAACAGGGAGAAAAAGAATCCGGCAATTATTATGGTTGTTGTAGTATTGGAGCTTGTGTTAGTGATGTGGATTTTGCAGAGCTTTGCTGCCAGATCAATAGAAAATGCTGATGGAACCAGTAAGGGTGTTGTAGCAGAGCAGTTTGCGACGCAACTGTTGCTTAATGAAAAAGATGTCGAAGAAGACTGGATACGTGGATATAATTATGTTCAGATTGATTTACATCCGGATGTCTATCGTGTAGGTTTCACTTATTATGCAAATCAGAAAGATGTAGAAATAGGAAAAGAAAGTGTGTATGGTTATGATATTCAGGTGGATTCCGAGTATATGATTACGATAAAAGAAAAAAGTGTTGCAATCGGCGAGGATTTGTGGAGCAAAAATACAGAGGTACGGAAAATAAAAATACAATGAAGAAAGGCAGGAATGAAACATGACAGTATCAGAAGTTATAAAGAAAATGGTAGCATATTCAGAAGGGAATCTCCACGATATCAATCACTTCATGAAGGTATATGCCTACGCAAAAACAATCGCAGAGGGCGAAAATCTGAATCCGGAGCTGCAGAAGCTGGTGGAGGTGACAGCAGTTGTGCATGATATTGCCTGTCCTCTCTGTAGAGTGAAATACGGAAACACCAACGGCAAGCACCAGGAAGAAGAAAGTGCGGCACTGTTAGAAGAATTCTTCAAGGATTCAGACCTGCCAAAAGAATTTACAGACAGAGTTTCTTATATTGTAAGTCATCACCATACGATAGACGGAATAGATGGCATTGACTATCAGATCATGATAGAAGCTGATTATCTGGTTAATGCAGACGAAAGCAATTTCTCCGGCAATAATGTAAGAAATATGCTGGAAAAAGTATTCAAAACAGAGACAGGAAAATTTTTACTGAAGTCTATGTATCAGAAAAGGCTGGATTCTGCAGAAGAGAAATAGCAGTAGTTATAAAATTTTATATGACAATTACTGAGAAAGCTGTCACAAAAAAAGTGGCAGCTTTTTGAAACTTTTCATTGCATTTCCCCATCTAATAAGTGTAAAACAAAAACAATAAAACTTCATTCGAATGAAAACCATTTACAGAAACATATAAGCAAGGAGGATCAGCATTTGATACAGTTGGTAAAACGCTCCATCTCAGGAGATGCGGATGCATTTCTGGAACTGATGGAAAAGAATTCTCTGGCAATGTACAAGGTGGCAAGGGGAATCCTGGATAATGATGAGGATGCCGCAGATGCCATGCAGGATACCATACTTACCTGCTTTGAAAAAATACATACACTGAAAAATCCGGAATATTTCAAAACCTGGATGATCAGGATCCTGATCAATGAATGCAATAAAATCCACAGACACTACAAAAATTTCAGCAGAGCCGAAGAACTTCCGGAAGTCCCCGGACAGGATATGTCCATTGAGGAATTTGAGTTCAAGGAAATGCTTGGAATGTTGGACGAATCCTACAGGATCATACTGGTTCTGTATTATGTAGAGGGATTTCGGATTGCAGACATTGCTTCTATATTAAATATGAATGAAAACACAGTAAAAACCAGACTGGTCAGAGCCCGTATGCAGCTAAAGCAGGAATATACTTCAGCAGAAGATAATATTCAGAAGAAAAGACTGCAGCAGAAGAAAAAGAAAAACAGAGAATTCACAGGTATAACAGAAGAGCTTGCGGAAAACCAGAATGGAAATATGAGAACAGGATCGGTAATAACAGGAAGCATAACGGTAAGTGCAAGAAAGGGATGAAGTGATTATGGCGAAGAAATTGGATTTTGATAAAGAAAAGAATAACAGAAATGACAATGCGATAGAGGAAATCATGCAGGCAGAGTTTCCATTGCCAAAGCAGGCAGAAGACGCGAAGAATACAGCATTTGCCAGAATCAGAGAAATGGCAGCAGCTTCTGGAAATGCGGAAAACACAGAGAATATGGTGCGAAGATTATCGGAGAAATCAACAAAGAAATCAACAGAAAAATCAACAGGAAGTTCCGGGAAAAAATCATCCGGAACAGTAAAATCGCACAAGAAATTCAAAGCAGTATACAAAACAGCTTTGGGACTGACCGCGGCTGCAGCCGTATTTTCCGCAGTATGTATTACAAATCCTGCATTTGCAGAGAATATTCCTCTGGTTGGAAATGTATTTAAGCAGCTCGGCAATTCCCTGGGATTTTATGGTGATTATTCAAAATATGCAAAGCAGCTGACAGATTCCACAGAAGATGCACGGTCTGCAGATGCTGATGGAAGTCAGGAGGGAAGCAATAATTCTCAAAATGTTCAGGCTGAGGATCAGAATACAACAGAAAATGATAATTCAGATAAAACGAAAGACAATGAATCCTACAGCAAAACGGTAGATGGAACAACTGTCACACTCTCAGAGGTATACTGTAATGAACTGGCAATGTATCTGTCTATGACAATTCATACAGAAGATAAATTCCCGGATACCTTCATTAGATTTGATGGAAAACCCGATATTAAGCTCAGTGAGAATTCTACAGTGAAATATGATTACATGGATGGAAAAAGTAATCTGTTCAATGCTTATCTGGATGGAAAAATGCTGGATGATAACACCTATGCAGGAGTTTTGCGTATTCCTGTAGAAGATATGACAGTGGATGATGCAGGATGGACAAAATTTTATGAGGTGCGTAACGCATTTTTCAAAGAAAAAGGGATTGATGTAGATTCTGAGGACTTTAGTTTTGATAAGCTAGCCCAGGCACTGGGAATGGATGAATACAGTGATGAGAAGCTTCCTCTGGTGGGAGGTCCTGCAATCAGTGATTATGTCAAAGACATCAAAGTACCTGACCGGTTTACCATGGAGCTGGATCTGAAAGATATTGTGGGCGCTCTTCCGGAGAATCAGGATACCACCCCGGATATCCCTCAGGATCTGCGGGATGAATATAATCAGAAAATGGCAGAGCATGGAATCAGTACAGACGATGCAGATTATGAGAGCCTGACAGAAGAGCAGAAGGATCTGGAGCATCAGTTTTTCACTGAGATGTGGAATGAGTATTTTGAACGATATCCTGAGGCAAATGAAGGTAATAACAGATATAACTCATGGACACTGAAAGGTGACTGGAAGTTCAGCGTAGATGTAGAGAAAAATACTTCCGATACTGTTGAAAAGGATGTAAATGTGGTAGATGAAAATGGAGATGGCGTTCTCTCCATTACGAAAACACCATTTGAGATCACTATGAAAATGCAGGATCCGGAAACAAAATATGTTGCTGTTATGCTGGATGCCAATGGAGATATCATGCCATATGGCGGAGTGGCAAACAGTAATGCGGACACATATGCAATACAGGACAGGGATGTTTCCACAGTATATATCTATCTTTGCGATTACTATGAGTATATGGACGAACTGAAAGGCTACTACTGGTCTGATAACTATGAAGAGAAAGCAAAGACCAAGACCTTCAAACAGCTTCTGGATGAACGGGCAGTTGCCGGTACAGAAGTACATTTTGATACAGATAAATAATGATAATAAGTTTCTTTTGGAACCTGATATCAAATGATAAAGTACAATAACTGAAACCGCATCTTCCTAATTTTCTACAGGAAGATGCGGTTTTAGTTATTTTGATAAAAAAGGTCAGAAAAACAGTAGAATCTGAGCCAGGTTAATGTTACAATGTAGGCGTCTCAAAAAAAGAGTGCAGAAGGGAGCCAAAACAAAATGGACTACGCAAAAGAATCTTTAAAAATGCATTATGACTTAAAAGGTAAAATTGAGGTTGTATCAAGAGCCAAAGTAGATTCCAAAGATGCTTTAAGTCTTGCTTACACACCGGGTGTTGCTCAGCCTTGTCTGGAGATCCAGAAGGATGTAAACAAGAGTTATGATCTGACAAGACGCTGGAATACAGTTGCTGTTGTAACAGACGGAACTGCGGTACTTGGACTGGGAGATATCGGACCGGAAGCAGGTATGCCTGTTATGGAAGGCAAATGTGTACTCTTTAAAGAATTCGGCGGTGTAGATGCGATTCCGCTCTGCGTCCGCAGTAAAGATGTTGATGAGATCGTTAAGACAGTAAGCCTCCTGGCCGGATCCTTTGGAGGAATCAACCTTGAGGATATTTCCGCACCGAGATGTTTTGAAATCGAAAAGAAACTGAAAGAATGCTGTGATATTCCAATCTTCCACGATGACCAGCACGGAACAGCAGTTATCACACTTGCAGGTGTTATCAACGCATTGAAACTGGTTGGCAAGAAGCTTGATGAAGTGAAGATCGTTACTTCCGGAGCAGGTGCTGCAGGTATCGCTATCATCAAACTGTTAATGTCCATGGGACTTAAGAATGTAATCATGACAGACAGAAAGGGTGCAATCTACGAAGGCAGAGAAGGATTAAACCCGATCAAAGAAGAGATGGCTAAGATCACAAACTTCAACAAAGAGAAAGGTACTCTTGCAGAAGTGATCAAAGGCGCAGACATCTTCATCGGTGTATCCGCACCTGGAACACTGACACAGGATATGGTCCGTACAATGGCAAAAGATCCTATCATTTTTGCATGTGCAAACCCGGTACCTGAAATCTTCCCTGACGAAGCAAAAGCAGCAGGCGCAGCAGTGGTATCCACAGGACGTTCTGATTACCCGAATCAGGTAAACAACGTACTCTGCTTCCCGGGACTTTTCCGTGGTGTACTGGACGCAAGAGCATCAGATGTTAACGATGAAATGAAAGTTGCAGCAGCATATGCAATCGCAGGTCTGGTAAGTGACGAAGAATTAACAGCGGAATATATTCTTCCGGCAGCATTTGACCCACGCGTAAAAGACGCTGTAGCTAAAGCTGTAGCAGAAGCAGCAAGAAAATCAGGCGTAGCAAGGATTTAAGCAAATAGAATAATGAAGCCCTCTGTTTTCATGTGAGCAGCATGCAGACGGAGGGCTTTTTTGTGTTATAGGAAATTACTCCGTAATGTTCCTATAACACAAAAAGGCCCTCCGGGCAGGATCGCACTGCGACGGAGAGGAATTATGTCGCTGAAGCGACCCGCCGCAGGCGGAGAATCCTGCAAGCAGGATTCTTTTACATAATATTCAATCTGACCTCTAAAAAATTCAAAAAATTGGTCATTGAAATAATGACACATTTCGCGTATGATAACTTCAACATATTGATGCGTCAATATATAAAAAATCTGATAGTGAGAATCAAACAGGCAATCTGGCTTATTGATATGGGCCTTCTATCAGATCATATGAGAGGGGACAGTTATTATGAATACTCAGAACAGCACAATTACAAAACTTGCAGAGACAGCTCTTATGGCTGCGTTATGCTATGTATCTTTTACATTCCTGCAGATTAAGATCCCTGTACCGGGCGGTGATGCAACATCCATCCATATCGGAAATGCATTCTGCGTACTGGCAGCACTTCTGATCGGCGGTGTATACGGCGGATTGTCCGGTGCCATCGGAATGGGAATCGCAGACCTGATGGATCCTGTATATATCACAGGCGCACCAAAGACATTTGTACTGAAATTCTGTATTGGCCTGATCACAGGTCTGGTAGCACATAAGATTGCAAAGATTAATGAAAGTACAGATAAGAAATATGTTTTCAAATGGAGTGTGATTGCTTCTGTAGCAGGTCTTGCGTTTAATGTTGTGGCAGATCCGATCGTAGGATATTTCTACAAACAGTATATTCTCGGACAGCCTCAGGAACTGGCACAGGCACTTGCAAAAATGAGTGCTGTAGCGACGTTATTCAATGCAGTTGTTTCTGTGATCCTGGTAGCAGTGATCTACAATGCAGTACGTCCGGTACTGATCAAAAGTCATCTGCTTACAGTTGCCGGTAAGAAAAAAGAACAGGCAGCATAAACGGAAACAAAATGAATACGACATAATAAAACAGCATTTCGGGTGCAGAACCTGAAATGCTGTTTTATTATGTTACAGGAAATTATTCCGTAATGTTCTGCGCAGAAGTTTTTACTTGTCTGACGAAGGAAAAACAGGCACAAGCCATAGGATACAATTCAAAGAGTATGCACTTTTTTGACCTCAAAGTAGCACTTTTTTGGACATAGTGTAATAAGATAGAAAAAAGAAATTGTGCATATTTAATAAATGACGAAAAAGAAAGATAAAAAAATTCAAACTTATGCGAAAAAGGTCTTGCTATTTCAGAAACAAAGTGGTATTATACAACTATCAAAAAACCTTATGCGCAAAAGGTAAAAAGAAACAGTTAAAAAAATGACGAGGTGACGAAAATGAAGAAAAAAGTATTTGCAACACTTTTAGCAGTATCTATGATCGCATCAATGGTTCCGGCAGCAGTATCCGTACAGGCAGCAGACGGTGACAGTATTCGTCTTGTAAACGGTAAGATCGAAGTTGACGCTCAGCTGAAGAAATTAGCTGAAATGTATGAGAAAGAAACAGGAACTAAAGTAGAAATCGAATCCATGGGCGGCGGAATCGATATTCAGGGTACTCTGAAAGGATACTATCAGTCAGATAACATGCCTGACATCTTCGTAAACGGTAGTGGAGCAGACTTTGCTAACTGGACAGATATGTTAGTAGATATGAGCGATCAGGACTGGGCTTCTGATACAGATGCAGCTTATGTTGATGAGAGCCAGGGCACAATCGGTTTCCCATATACAACAGAAGCAATCGGTCTTGCATATAACAAAGACATCCTTGACAAAGCAGGAATTGATCCTTCCACATTAACAAGTCCGGATGCAATCAAAGAAGCGTTTGAGACAATCGATTCCAAGAAAGATGAACTTGGACTGACAGCAGTTGTAGGTTATGCAGCAGAACCAGTTAACCTTTACTGGTCAACCGGTAACCATTTATTTGGTACATATCTGGATGAAGGTCTTGACAGAGATGACACTACTTACATTGACATGCTCAATGATGGCGGTAAACTTGACGAAGGCCGTTTCACAGATTTCGCTAACTTTGTAGGTCTTCTGAACCAGTATTCAGATCCTGCGCTCCTTGTTTCCGGTACATATGATCAGCAGATTCTGAACTTCTCATCCGGTAAATATGCATTTGTTACACAGGGATCTTGGATCGGTGCAACAATGGTTGGTGATGACGCTGACGCTTACAAAGAAGCTGGTAACTTCGAAGTTGGTATGATCCCGTACGCATTCGAAGATGGACAGGATACAATCCTTACAAGCTCCCCATCCTGGTGGTCCGTATACAAAGATGGTAATGTAGAAGCAGCAGAAGCATTCCTTCAGTGGCTGACAACAGACGAAGCTCAGGAAGTCCTCGTAAAAGAAGCTGGATTCGTAAGTCCATTCAAATCCTGCACAATCGTAGGCGACGATCCGTTTGCTCAGACAATTACTGATTATCAGAAAGCAGAAAAGACATCCGCATGGCACTGGTCAATTCCAGGTTTCAAAGAAGGTATCGCACAGAACTATACAGGTCAGGTATTTGCTGACTATGCATCTGGAAGCCTTGATGAAGCTGGATTTGTAAAGACAATGCAGCAGGTTCTTGAAAGTGCATATGCAAACTAATAATTGAAACTTATGGGCGGCGCTTATGTTGCCGCCCACTTTTATTTGCGCTGCATACCTGAGTAAAGGTCCGGCAGACCTTTACCCAGGTACGCAAAAAGTTTAAGACGCATTGATTTTTGCTTTGAAATAAGAAATAGGAAGGATGAAGGCAAAATGAATACAAACAGTGCTAGTAAAAAAGCAATTTCCATGGTATGCCTGATAGCCGGTATTATTTTACTGGTAGCAGCATTGATTCAGGATATTTCCGGAAGCGGAGCTGGCTGGAGAGGTCCGGCGCTGATCATCGGTGCAATTGGCATCTTACTGGGAATGTATTTATTCCCAACATTAAAACATCACAGAAGCATCGTTAACTTTATATTTGTATTTCCGTTGTTATTTACATTTGTAGTAACAGTTATTATTCCATTATGCCTTGGTGTATTCTATTCCTTTACAGACTGGAATGGAATCAAGATGACAGGATTTATAGGATTTGCAAACTATAAGGCAATGTTCAGTGAACCAAGTTTCCTCTGGTCACTGATCATCACAATTCTGTTTGTAGTTCTGAATATGGTTCTGGTAAATGTAGTAGCGTTTATGCTTGCATTACTCTGTACCTCTAAGATTAAGGGACTCTCATTCTTCAGAGCTTCCTATTTCCTGCCAAACCTGATCGGCGGTATCGTACTTGGTTATGTATGGCAGTTCGTATTTAACAACGTACTGATCAAGATGACAAATAATATTTCACTTCTGTCAAAGACAAACACAGCTATGATGGCTATCATCGTTGTTTATATCTGGCAGTATGCAGGTTATATCATGCTGATCTATGTAACTGGTCTGACACAGGTACCTAAAGATGTACTGGAAGCATCTCAGATCGATGGCGCAAATGCAGTTACAACATTATTTAAGATTAAGATTCCGATGATTGCAGCTACAATTACAATCTGTACATTCCTTACCTTAACATCAGCATTCAAACAGTTCGATGTTAACATGGCTTTGACAAATGGTACAGGTTCTGTTGCAAGTTTCTTCGGAAACTATCTGACAAACGGTACTCAGATGCTGGCTCTGAATATTTATAATACAGCGATCTCTAAGAACAATTATGCACTTGGTCAGGCGAAAGCTATTCTGTTCTTCATTATCCTGGCTGCTGTATCTATTATTCAGGTTAGAATTTCCAATAAGAAGGAGGTTGAAATGTAATGGTTACGAAGAAAACTCCAAAGGTAGTGCTTACAGCTGTTGCGATTGTTATCGCAGCGTACATATTATCTCCTTTCTATCTGGTACTTATTAATACATTTAAGAATGCAAACGGTATTGTTGCAAATCCTGTAAGCTTTGTGGGTGCAAGCTTTGCACAGTTTAAGACAAATATTTCAAACGTTGTCAACAACTCTAACTTCAGTTTCTGGAGTGCATTCGGAACATCTGCGACCATTACAGTTGTTTCCCTTGTATTACTTGCTTTATTCGGTGGTATGGCTGCATGGGTTATCTGCCGTAACAAGACAAAATGGTCCACAGCTATTTACATGACATTCATCGCATCCATGACAATTCCTTTCCAGGTAGTTATGCTTCCTCTGGTTTCTACATTCCGTGATGTAGGTAAATTCCTTGGAATCAACATGCTTCAGTCTGTTCCTGGTATTGTATTTGCATACTGTGGATTCGGTGGTGCTATGACAGTATTTATCTTAACTGGTTTTATTAAAGGTATTCCGTATGAACTGGAAGAAGCAGCAGCGATTGACGGATGTTCTCCTGAGGGAACTTTCTTCCGCATTATCCTTCCACTTCTGAAACCGGTTATTGTTACTGTTACTATTCTGAATGGTATGTGGATCTGGAACGATTACCTTCTTCCTTCTCTGATGTTAGGACAGAATGGTAAGGTTAAGACTCTTCCGGTTGCTGTACAGGCGTTTGTTGGTTCTTATGTTAAGCAGTGGGATCTGATCCTTACTGCAGCACTCCTGGCAATGATTCCGATGATCATCGTATTCCTGCTTGCTCAGAAGCAGATTATGAATGGTATGGTTGAGGGTGCTATTAAATAGGCTTGCAAATACTTTTTGAAAAGCTGTCGTTTTCCTCATTATTGGGGAACGGCAGTTTTTTAATGGTTTCAAAGGGGACGCGAAGAAAAATAAATGTTTTGAACCATGGCTGCGGGGGCAGGAACTCTAAGCCTTTGGAAATTTGCTAAAACCATGCCAGAAAAATTCAAACTCGCTTCGCTCAGACAGTGAATTTTTCTGACATAACGCAAATTCCCAAAGACTAAGAGTTGCTACACCCCCTGTAGATGTGGTTCAAAACATTTATTTTTCTTCGCTGTGAACTGGCTGGGACTGTGAATGATAGGTATGGAAGTGTGTTATTGGAGATGGAATGGATAGAAACGGAACATAAACGGAATAGAAAATGATAGTATAAATTTTACAGATATGGGCTTGAAATGTTGGAGGTTTTATAGTAATGTAGATGATACAACGCTTAAGGCGAGGGCTGTCTCGGGACAGTCTGTTTTTGTGAAGAAGGATGAGGAAAAGTTTTATGGAGAGGACAAAAGAAAGGTCATCGTTTCGTAAGAAGTTTATCGGTGACAGGAAGTTTTATATGATGGTTCTGGCTGTGGCTGTTCCGATCATGATTCAGAATGGAATTACGAATTTCGTGAGTCTGCTGGATAATATTATGATCGGGCGGATCGGTACGGAGCAGATGTCAGGGGCTTCCATTGTGAATCAGCTGATTTTTGTCTATAATCTGTGTATTTTCGGAGGGGTATCCGGAGCGGGTATTTTCACGGCGCAGTATTTTGGACAGAAGGATCACGAGGGTGTGAGGCAGACATTTAGGTATAAGTTCTGGATGGCCGTGATTCTGACGATTGGGACAATTTTACTGTTTCTGACTGTTGGAGAGAATCTGATCAGTATGTATCTGCAGGGAGAGGGTACTGCGCAGCAGATTGCAGATACGCTTAAGTATGGAAAGCAGTATCTGGATATTATGCTGTTGGGACTGCCGCCGTTTATGATGGTGCAGATTTATTCCAGCACTCTGAGAGAGTGCGGAGAGACTGTTCTGCCAATGAAAGCAGGAGTTGTGGCAATCTGTGTGAATCTGTTGTTTAATTATCTGTTGATCTATGGTGTATTTTTCTTCCCTAGACTGGGTGTGAGAGGTGCAGCAATCGCAACTGTGCTGTCACGTTATGTGGAGGCGGCAATTGTAATAGGCTGGACACACAGGCATACGGAGAAGAATGCATTTGCAAAGGGGCTGTACAGCACGCTTAAGGTTCCTGCGAATCTGACAAAGAAGATTCTGGTCAAGGGTACACCGCTGTTGTTTAATGAGACTTTATGGGCTTCTGCCATGGCGATGCTGACTCAGTGTTATTCGATTCGAGGACTGAATGTGGTTGCTTCGCTGAATATTTCCAATACGATCAACAATGTGTTTAATATTGTGTTTATTGCGCTGGGAGATTCTGTTGCGATTATTGTGGGACAGCTTCTGGGTGCGGGAGATATGAAGAAAGCGAGAGATACAGATAACAAGATGATCGCGTTCTCAGTGATGTGCTGTACCTGTGTGGCAATGGTGATGTTTGTTATGGCGCCGCTGTTTCCAATGCTTTATAATACCAATGATGAGGCAAGGGAGCTGGCGAAGTATCTGATTATGATCACTGCATTCTTTATGCCGCAGAATGCGTTTTTGCATGCAACCTATTTTACTCTGCGTTCCGGTGGAAAGACGATTATTACGTTCCTGTTTGACAGTGTGTTTATCTGGTGCGTCAGTGTGCCGATCGCGTTTGTGCTGAGTCGTTATACAGGGATTCATGTGCTTGTGATTTATGCATGTGTGCAGCTGGCAGATTTGATTAAGTGTGTGATTGGATTTGTGCTGGTTAAGAAGGGTGTGTGGCTGCAGAATATTGTTTCATCATGATAAAAATTTTCAATAACATTTGGCTTGACTAACCGATATACTATAGTCTCATCTTTGACAGTTGATTAGTTAAAAAAGCGCCACAATCCCTGTAAATACAAGGGGTGTGGCACTTTTGTCTGTATACATGAAATATAGTAATGTTTTATCTCCGCTTACTTTTTTTCTGAATTCCTTTCATTTTCCGTTTTGTTATGAATTGATAGTCCGTTCTGAATCCGCAGGTTTCATGGAGATCGTCAGTGATTTCCTGACGTTCATATACTGGCATGAAGCCCTGTTCTTCTATATCCGCAAATTTTATATCCTTTAAAGTACGAAGTAATTGTTCTGTAGTATAAGTTCCTTTCAGAGAGCGATTTAATAATCGAAAATATAACAGAGCAAGAAAGCAGGTAAGGAAATGGGCTTTAATCCGATCTTCACGGTTTAAGTAAACGGGTCTGGCTTCAAAGTCTGTTTTCATAGTTCTGAAACAGTCTTCAATTTGCCATCTTCCTTCACTGACTTTTAAGATATCTGCAACGTCATCATCAAGCAGATCTGTACATACCGCATAAAGCCCGTCATACATTTCTTCTTCAGCAATCTTATCTGTATCGAGATAATAGTGGATCTTAGCTTTTTCTCCTTCGTTGGTTACAGCTATCTTATTTACAAATCTTGCAGGATCGTTTGGATTTTTACGCTGTTTTTTTAGAGAGCCATTTGCAACCATTTTTTCTGCCCGACTGATCTGCTCTGCACGGATGGCTTTCTGGTAAGTAATTTCAAGGATTTGAGGTACTTTTTTGCATTTCAATGTGTCAAACTCCCGAGTGAACAGTAACATTAAGACAGTTGAAAGATGGATATCTTCTGCATATAGTGCTGGATATAATCTGACACTTATGATAAAATTATAGTAAAAATACTCCAGATAACAGGAAATTTTAATATATGAAAGTAAAGAATAAAAAGACAATTCGGTCTGAAATGGTGAATATGCTTGTGTGGACCAGTATTATGACAATGCTTCTGGTTGGTGGAGGATTATCCGTTATCATATTCCAGTGGTCTTCAATTGCATTGCGCGAAGATATGGATTTCTATATGGAAAGTGTGGAAAAGCAGTTTACAAATCATCTGCTGTTCTGGGAAAGATCAGTGATATATCTGAGTGAAAATGAAAATATGAATTATTTTTTCCGTACCGGTTCGACAGAGGGAATTGAGAAAGTAATGAAACAGGGAATCAACCTTTTTTCCAATCAGAATATGGTGTCGGATACATTTCCGATTGTAAGTGACTATTATGTATTTTCTAAAAATATGGAGTATAAAGGGATTCATTTTTATCCGGAGACACAATCGGCAGATAATATAAAGAATACACGTATAATTGATGGAATTAAAAGATACAGAGACCAGGACAAAATGTTCTATTACAGAAAAAACGGTCAGGAAATAGAGTGTTATTTTTCTGTTTATGATGATGACATGGAACGTATGGGATATTGTGTTGCAATATTTGATATGGAAAATATCAACAAGATCTTTTCCAAACTGGAAAAATATCAGACATATTACTGGTCAATACAGACGAATGATGGGACTGAAATAGGGGGAACAGGATTAAATGGAATTTTAAAAGATGAGCTGATTAATCTGGACGGAGAAATAAAAAAAGATCATAAAAAATACCTGTATAAAAAAAATCAGGACAGTTTTGGTTTATCTACTTACATAATAATACCAAAAAGTAAATTATATCTGGATATTAGACCGGGATTTCAGCTGGCCTGGGCAATTGCTGTATCTATGTTTATTGCAGTAGTAGTTTCAGCATTGTATTATTCAAGGAGGGTTACTTATCCGTTACAGAGAATTGTAAAAAAAATTGAACAGGTTGGAACGGGAGACTTTGAAACAAAGCTGGAGAATTACAATATTTTAGAGTTTCAGCAGATCAGCGACTCTTTTAATGAAATGACAGTGAGAATTGAAACTCTGATCAAAGAAGTATACGAAACACAATTACTTGTGAAAGAAGCGCGGCTTCAGTATCTGCAAGCTCAGATAAATCCACATTTTATGTTTAATGTACTGACAATGATTGCTATTAAGGTAAAAAAACACCGCGATGAAGAATTATATCAGACGGTAACATCTTTTGCAGGATTAATGAGAGGAAAATTGTTCAGAAGAAATGAGGTTGAGATAAAGTTAAAAGAAGAAATGGAAATAGCCGGATTTTACTTATACCTTCAGAGTGAAAGATTTAAGGATATCATTACCTATAATATTGAATGGGAGTCTGATGAGATAAAGGAATGTTATGTCCCCAGACTCTGTATAGAACCGATAGTAGAGAATGCGGTCATCCATGGACTGGAGCCAAAGGGAACAGAAGGCAGAATCAGGGTAGCAATCAGAGAAGCTTCTGAAGATTCTATAAATATTGTTGTAGAAGACGATGGCGTAGGATTTAATGTGAATGAAATGGATGACAGGAAAGATAATAAGAATCCTCGAGTAGGTGTCATGAACATTCAGAGACTGATACGTAATCTTTATGGTGATAAATATGGCGTATTATTCCAGAGCGAGATTGGAAAAGGAACAATAGTTACGGTCTGTCTTCCTATGAGAAAGGATAGAACAGTTTAACCGAATCAGGTATCCCCTGTTTCAATTGCGGATATATGCTTGAATAGGAATTTAGCGGGAAGGGAATTAATATGTGGAAGGTTATAGTAGCAGATGATGAACCATTTATAAGAGAAGCATTAAAAGAAATGATTCCGTGGGATGAACTGGGATGTCATCTTGCAGAAGCATTAAAAAATGGGAAAGAAGTAGTAAATGCTGTAGAAAAATACAAACCGGATATCGTAATACTGGATATACAAATGCCGCTTATGACAGGGATGGAGGCTGCGCAGTGGATACATGAGAATTATCCGGATATAGTAGTTGTGCTGCTTACGGCATATGAAGATTTTAAATATGCTCAACAGGCGATTGTATTTCAGGTGAAAAGATATGTGATAAAGAGTAATTTGTTTGAAGATCTTCCTAAAGCATTGGAAGAAATTTCTGAAGAATTGAAGAAAGATAATCGTTCAGAGAAGAACAGAACAGAAGTATATGCAGGACAGAAAAACAAACTGAATGATAATGAATTGAACAAAATTGTCTGTAATATTATAAGTTGTATGCAGAGTGGGGATGAGAATGTATGCATGGAAGAAATGCAGAAATTACGTTCGGCTATCAGAGATTACTCAGACTCGTATATACGAAGTGCCGCTATTCTGTTTATTTCCGAGTGTCACAGATTGTATATTGAATATGGAGATGATGAAGTAACCGGATTCGATATGGAACAGGAAGATGCTATCAATCTGATTCTTGAAACAAAACGGATTATTGAGATTGAAGATTGTCTGGAAAGTATGATGCTATCATTTGTCAGAAAGAAAAATAAAAAAATTCAGACTGCGGATGAACTGATTGATTCCATTAACAAATTTATAGAGAAAAATTATACGAAGAAAATAAGCCTGGATCTGATTGCGGATGCGGTACATGCAAACAGATGTTACATCAGCAGAATATATAAGGAACGGACAGGCGAGAAACTGTTCGAAACGATTAATCGGAAAAAAATTGAAATTGCCAGGAAATATATTGAAGACGGAAAGATGAGAGTTTATGAAATAGCAGACAGTATAGGATGGGAAGATACGGCATATTTTTCACGTGTTTTTAAAAAATATACAGGATATTCCCCGAAGGAGTATGAGAAACTTTACCGGAGGTAAATCGTTATGAAAAAATGTCTGATACTTCTTCTGATGTTGCTGATGTGTTTATCAGGATGTGGAACATTGTCACAGTCAGATGAAATCAGTATTGTTCTTTTACATGGCTGGGGAACAATGGAAGAAGATAATCAGGCCATGAGGGAAATATATAGTGAATTCGAAAAAGATAATCCGGACATTTCTCTGAAACTGATATCCATGCCTTCGCCGGAAAATGTAACATCAAAAGTAAAAGAAATGATTTCTGTAGGAAAATTGCCAAATCTCATTTATATCGGCGAAACAGGAATCGATACATTATATTCTTTTATGGTTACTCAGGGATATGTGATTGATATTATGCCTTATATAGAAAAGGATAAAGAATTTCAGAGTATGATTGCTCCGGAAACTCTGATGAAATGGAAAACTGCAGATGGAAAACTCTATACGGTTACAGATGTTCTGAATACAGGTGGTTACTGGTATAATAAACAGATATTTGAAAATGCAAAGATACAGAAAACGCCGGAAAACTGGAAAGAATTTCTGGAATGTTGTAAGAAGATAAAACAATGGGCAGAGCAGGAGAAACTGGATACGGTTTCCATGCATCTGGATTATAACACAATTGAATGTATGATGCAGTCATATATTGGAGGTACTGATTCTGATGAGAAAAGTATCTCGGAGGCGTTGAAATTATTAAATGAAATTAAAGATTATGCTGATGTGGAAAAAAATTATACATACAGGGATAGATTAAGAAGTTTTAATGTAGGGCATTCGGCAATTTATGCCGGTGGTATAGCCAGTGAACAGAAGATAAATCCTAAATTAAAAATGGAATATGCAATGTTTCCGGACAAAAATAATAAAGATGTGGCGATGGTATCTGCGTATCCCGGATATTTTATTGGAAGTTCCAGTGATACAAAACAAAAAGAAGCTTGTATACGTTTTCTGAAATATATGCTCAGTGAAAAGGTGCAGACGAAAATATGGAAAAAAACTGGTCAGATACCTTCGAATCCGAACGTAAATATAGCTGATCTTTCGGGACAAAACGATGTTATATATGAAGCATATGCTAAATTGAAGAAAGCGGATATTGTCAGGGAACTTCCTGGAAATGACTGGGATTTTGAACAAAGAGAAGATTTTGAAGCCAATATTTTCAGATATCTGTCAGGAGATATTTCAGAAGATGAGATTGTGGACTCATTAAAAAGTAAATAAATCAAAAGAAAAAAGTAAATATTGTGCAAGAAAAAAGTGGTGGAAGATGGATTCTTGAGATAGATGCATCTTTCGCCCTTTTTTATAAGAAAAAGGAAATAATGTACAGATTAATGGCAATGAAGTGAATGGAGATTTGTCTGAAATTCGATTATGATAAATCTACCAAATAAAGGAGGGTGACAAAATGAAGTTGAAAAAAGCGGGAGCATTGGGGCTGAGCTGTGTGATAGCACTTGGGAGCATGGCCGGATGTGGATCATCTAAAGAGAAAGAAAAAACAGACGGAAAAGAAGAAATTTCGGGAGAGATAAGATATGCATTCTGGGATACAGCCCAGCAACCATACTTTGAAAAATGCATAGAGAAGTTTAATGAGCAGTATCCGGATGTGAAAGTTACGTTGGAACCGAGTTCATGGGATGAATACTGGACAAAACTTGAGGCAGGAGCAACTGGCGGAAGTATTGCAGATGTATTTTGGATGAACGGTCCAAACATCATGAAATATGCGGACGGAGATGTTCTGATGGATATCAGTGACCGTATTAAAGAAGATAATATTGATACAGGAAAGTATCCGGAGGCATTGGTTGAACTTTATAATGTTGATGGAAAACAGTATGCAATTCCGAAAGATTTTGACACGATCGGTGTATGGTACAATAAAAAGATTTTTGATGAAGCAGGAGTTCCATATCCAACAGATGACTGGACATGGGATGACATGGCAGACATTGCAAAACAGTTAACCAGGAGTGATGGAAGTGTATACGGAATTTCTGCCGGATATGATACACAGATAGGTATTTATAACACCATTTTTGCCAATGGAGGAACTATTGTATCTGAGGATAAGAAAACGTCTGGTTATGACACAGAAGCAACTCAGGCAGGTGTACAGTGTTGGGTAGATCTGATGAAAGATGGAGTAAGCCCATCAGAGGCATCTATGGAAGAGACCCAGGGAAATGTACAGTTCTTATCCGGAAGACTTGGAATGTACTGGTGCGGATCATGGTTTCTGAGTCAGGTTCTTGATTCAGATATTAAAGACGATATTGATGTTGCCCCTGTTCCATCTATTAATGGAAAACAGGCCACAGTAATTCATGGTCTTGGAAATTGTATTTATAAAGATACGAAAAATCCGGAAGCAGCATGGAAATGGGTTGAGTTTTTATCAGGTGAAGAGGCAAATAAACTTTCTGCTGAAATGGGAGCTGCAATTCCAGCCTATGAAGGAACTGCTGATATTTGGGTAGATAAGAATAAAGCCTATAATCTTTCTACATTTGTTACAGCATCAAAGGAATATTCCTATCCATATCCTGTATCCAAAAATACAGCAGAGTGGGAACAATATCAGGCAGAAGAACTTAAGAAAGCATATAATTTTCAGGTAGATGTAAAAGATGCCTGTGATACTCTTGCAGAAAAGATGAACGAAGTTTTAGCCAGTGAATAAGGATTGGATAAAATGGAAAGGCATTTGCGTTGTCAGCAAGTGCCTTTCTTAATAAAATGCGAAAGGGGAAGTGGTATATGAAGGCAATCAGTAAACGGAAAAAAATGGACTATATATCCGGCTATACCATGATTTTACCATTGGTTTTAGGTCTTGGAGTGTTCTATTTTTACCCTATTTTTAAAGTGTTTTATGACAGTTTTCATGAGGTTGGTGCTTTTAATAAAACTAAATGGGTCGGATTGGAAAATTACATACAAATGTTTCACGATTCAACAATGTGGCATGCACTATTTAATACCATGAGATATGTTCTTGTGATTGTGCCATCAGTAATTATTTTGTCTTTACTTCTGGCCGTATTTTTAAATATGAAGATTAAAGGCAAATCTTTTTTCAGAGTAGTGTATTTCATACCTGCGATTACAATGAGTGCTGCAGTTGCTATGATTTGGAGATGGATGTTTAATAGTGATTATGGTATTATCAATTACATTTTAAATATATTTGGAATGGATTCGGTGCAGTTCTTAAGTAATCCCCAATTAGCCTGGATTGCAATCTGCATTGTAAGTGTATGGAGCAGTGTTGGTTATAATATGATTATTCTGCTGGCTGGAATTCAGGGAATATCCAGAAGTTATTATGAAGCTGCATCAATGGATGGTGCCAGTGGAATCAGACAGTTCTTTAGTATTACATTACCATTAATAACACCTACATTGTTTTTTGTGTTAGTAACCACATTGATCTCAACTTTCCAGACATTTGATACCATTTATATGATGATACAGAAAACAGGTCTTGCAATGGAATCGTCACAAAGTATGGTAGTTTATTTTTATAAGAATGCATTTGAGTTCTCAAAGAAGGGATATGCATCAGCACTTGCAGTATTTCTGTTTTTGATCATTATGCTCATTACTGCATTACAGATGAAACTTCAGAAAAAATGGGTTAATTACGAATAGGAGGAACTCTTATGAAGTCGAAAAAAGTAAACTGGGGTCATGTAATTGTATTTATAATTCTGATTCTTTGTATGATAGTAACGCTACTGCCATTTGTATGGATGATCCTTACATCATTAAAGACACAGGCAGAGTCAATTTGTATTCCGTTAAAGATATTTCCGGAAAAACCGTTATTCTCAAATTATGCGGCAGTGTTTACAAAGATTCCATTTGCAAAAATGTATTTAAATACAGCTGTTACGGCCACTGTCATCGTAGTAGTACAGTTAATCCTCTGCTCTATGGCAGCATATGCATTTGGAAGAATCAAATTTCCAGGAAGAAATATTATTTTTGGAACATTGCTTGCTGTACTGATGGTTCCATCATCTTTTTTTATCCTGCCACAGTATCTGATGATACAGAAAATGGGATTGTTAAACACAATACCGGCGTTATTTATACCAGGATTGTTCAGTGCTTTTGGAACATTTCTGATGAGACAGTTTTTTATGGCACTTCCGAACGAACTGGAAGATGCGGCAAGAATTGACGGTTGCAATCATTTTATGATTTTTTCAAGAATTATGTTTCCTCTTGTAAAGCCAGGTTTGGTAGCTCTTGCTATTCTTACTTTAAGAAGTGCCTGGAATGATTTGATGTGGCCGATGATTGTTAACACATCACCGGAAAAAATGACCCTTTCAGCCGGATTATCCTATCTTCAGGGACAGTATGCAACAGATTATCCGGTTATGATGGCAGGTGCGGTTCTTGCAGTCCTTCCATTACTTATATTATTTGCTCTTTTCCAGAAGCAGTTTATTGAAGGAATCGCTTTACAGGGAATAAAAGGATAAGACATAAAAACATTTGATATTTGGAGGAAAAATATTATGGGAAATAAAGTCAGAATAGGAATGATTGGTCTTGGAGCCAGAGGGAAAGGACTTCTGGAAACTGCATATTTAGAGCATCCGGATGCAGAGTTTGTTGTAGTATGCGATAAATATGAAGACCGATGTCAGGAAGCTGCGAAAGTGATTGAAAAGAGTGGAAGAAACACTCCTAAAATGGTGACAGATTATAAAGAAGTACTGCAGATGCCGGATGTAGATGCAGTTATCATCTGTGCATCCTGGGATATGCATGTAGAGATGTGTATTGAAGCAATGAAAGCAGGAAAATATGTGGGATGTGAAGTAGGTGGAGCATATTCATTGCGTGAATGCTGGAAATTAATTGAAACATATGAAGAAACAAAAGTGCCTGTTATGTTTCTGGAAAACTGTCTGTATGGCAGAGACGAAATGATGGTATTAAACATGGCAGAACAGGGAGTGCTTGGCGAAATTGTTCATTGTGAAGGGGGTTATCGTCATGACCTGAGAGAAGAAGTTGCATTTGGAAAGGAAAACAGACATTATCGCCTTTCCAATTACATTCATCGCAATACAGAAAATTATCCGACACATGAATTAGGCCCTATTGCAAAAATACTTCATATTAACAGAGGTAACAGACTCCTTTCTTTAACTTCTGTTTCTTCAAAGGCAGCCGGTTTAAAGGAATATATCAAAGAGAAGAAGGCAGATGATGAGGTATTATCAAATACAACATTTAATCAGGGAGATATTGTTAATACAATTATTAAATGCAGTAATGGGGAAACAATTTTATTGACTCTGGATACCACATTGCCAAGATATTATTCCAGAGGATTTACGGTTCAGGGAACAAAAGGAATGTATACGGAAGATAACCGTTCTATTTTCCTTGATGGAGAGAAATCAGCAGAAGATCATTTTGAGTGGAAAAAACATTGGGGAAATGTCGAGGAATACAGAGATAAATATGAACATCCTGTATGGAAAAAATATCTGGATGCCGGAGTAAAAAAAGGACATGATGGAATGGATTTTCTTGTATTTTCAGATTTTATCAAATGTGTTCAGGAAAATTCAGAAGCTGTAATAGATGTTTATGATATGGCAACATGGATGAGTATATCTGTACTTGCAGAAGAATCTATTTCTATGGGAGGACAGCCAATTGCTATACCTGATTTTACCAGTGGGAAATGGATGAATCGAAAATAGTATAAAATAAAGGAAGAGACAGAATATATGCAGTGGAAATTAAACTACAGGGAACCGGCAAAAGAGTGGATTGAATCGCTTCCTCTGGGAAATGGTGAGATTGGAGCCATGGTTTCGGGAGGCACCAGACAGGAGACAATAGAGTTAAATCTGGATACTTTGTGGTCTGGCAGTCAGAAGCAGTCAGAACCGTATCCTGATCTTCCTGACTGGAATCATATCAGAAAACTGGTATTTGAAAGCAGATACAATGAGGCGGAAGAGTATGCAAAATCCCATATTCTAAGAGACTGGACAGCAGCATATCTTCCTGTGGGAACTGTTGATGTACAGATGCTGACAGAAAATGGAAACAATGAGATAACGGAGTATAAACGGGAACTGTCACTAAATGATGCTTTACATACAGTACACTGGATTGAGGGCGGGGTAACTTACCAGAAAGAAACATTTGTTAGTATGTCTGATAATGTTCTGGTGATGAAAATATCAACAGACAGTGATTCAGAAGTAAAAGTACATGTTTCATTAAGAAGCCAGATGCCCTGCGTCTGCAGAAAAAGTGAAAATATGCTGGTATTCGAGGCAAATGCTCCGGTTTATGCAGCTCCCAATTATTATCAATGCGAAGAACCAATCCGGTATAAAGAAAACTCAGGGATTAAATTTGGAATTATGCTGAAACCAGTTCTGAAATCAGGTACTATAGAAAAAAATGAAAATGGTCTGACCATTAGAACCAGTGATAATTTTTATATTATTCTGACCGGAAAGACAGATTTTGATGGTTGCGATAATATTATAGAATTTATGAGCGATATATTGAAGTGTGCTGAGTATAAGGGGTATAAGCAATTAAAACAGAACCACCTGGAGACATACCATTCGTTTTTTGACAGATTAGATCTTCACATGGGGGAATCTGATGATTATTTTGAGAAGACAGACACAATTCAACAAATGAAAGCCTTTGAAAAGGGTGAAAATACTTCGGAGTTTGCCACTTTATTATTTCATTATGCCCGATATCTCATGATCTGTTCTTCGAAACCGGGGACACAGGCTGCAAACTTACAGGGAATCTGGAATAATCAGATGAGAGCGCCCTGGAGCTCAAATTACACAGTCAATATCAATACAGAAATGAATTACTGGATGGCTGAAAGTTGTAATCTTGGTGACTGCCATACTGCGCTTTTTGAACTGATTGACAGAACCGTTAAAAAGGGAAAAATCACAGCGCAAAAACTATATGGTCTTGAGGGCTGGGTTAGTCATCACAATATAGATATATGGGGGAATTCTGATCCGGTTGGGAAATATGCACAGGATGGCAGTCCGTGCCAGTATGCTTTGTGGCCAATGAGTTCAGCGTGGCTTTGCAGGCATATGTGGGAACATTATTGCTATACGTTAGATGGGGATTTTCTGAAAGACAGGGCATACCCGGTAATACGGGAAGCCGTTCGTTTTTATCTTGGATATTTAACGGAATATGATGGTTATCTTGTCACTTGTCCGTCCACTTCTCCTGAGAATTGCTTTTTAGATAGGAAAGGAGAAAAACACAGCGTAACTTTTGCTTCTACTATGGATATTTCCATATTAAAGGAATTGTTTGCGACGTACCTTCAGATATGTAAAATTCTTAAAGTTGATGTGTTGGAGAAAGAAACTGAGTTTGCATTGAAGAAGCTGCCGCCTTTTAAAATCGGTCATGATGGACAGCTTCAGGAATGGTACAGAGATTACAGGGAAACAGATATTCATCATAGACATGTATCTCATTTGTACGGTTTATATCCTGGAAATGTTATAAAGGAGACAGACCAGGAGTTGAAAAAAGCGTGTGAAATATCCTTAAACCGCAGAGGAAGTCAGGGAACCGGATGGTGTATGGTTTGGAAAGCAAGTCTTTGGGCCAGACTTAAAAATGGAGAGAAAGCATTTGAACTTTTAAAAAATCAGGTCAATCTTACTCATACAACAGAAGTGGATATGTCCGGCGGAGGAATTTATCCTAATTTGTTCTGTGCACATCCTCCGTTTCAGATTGACGGGAATTTTGGGTTTGCAGCAGCTATATCTGAAATGCTTTTACAGAGTCAGAACAATGACATCGAATTATTACCTGCAATACCGGAACAATGGAAAAGAGGACAGATTAAAGGGATTAAGGCAAGAGGAGGATACACGGTTGATTTTAGCTGGAAAAATGGAAAAGTGTACTATATTAAAATCAGTGCATTAAAAGAAGGAAATGTAATCGTCAGATATAACGGCCAGATCAGCAGATTCTTTTTTAAAGAAGGACAGAACAAGGTATGTTTACAGAAAACGGGCAGAAAATAATGCAGGACATCAGTGGGAAGAGAAAGGAATGACAGCTTTATGAAGAGACCAGTTTTAGTGATTATGGCAGCAGGAATGGGAAGTCGATATGGGGGGTTAAAACAGATTGATCCTATAGATAGGGAAGGGCACATCATTATAGATTTTTCTATCTATGACGCGAGAAGAGCAGGATTTGAAAAGGTTGTATTCATTATAAAAAAAGACAATGAAGAAGAATTTAAAGAAGTGATCGGAAACAGAATAAGCAAATTTATGGATGTTGCCTATGCATTTCAGGAACTTTCGAACATTCCTGAAAATTATCAGGTTCCAGATGGGAGAAAAAAACCGTGGGGAACTGCTCATGCAGTGCTTAGCGCGGCTGATAAAATAGATGGTCCGTTTGCAGTAATTAACGCAGATGATTATTATGGATATCATGCGTTTTCTGTTATTTATAATTTTCTTACAACACATGAAGATACAGAAAAATATTCATATACAATGGTGGGATATCGTCTGAAAAATACGGTGACAGATAATGGGGATGTTTCCAGAGGAATCTGTACGGTTAATCAGGAAGGAAAACTGGTACAAATTGTGGAAAGAACACAGATTGAAAAGCGGAAAACCGGAATTGTCTTTACAGAGGATAAGGGCCAGACATGGGAAGAACTGGATGGAGAGACACTGGTGTCTATGAACATGTGGGGCTTTACAGAAAGTATTTTACAGGAAATAAAAAAAGGATTTCCTGCTTTTCTGGAAAAAGGTCTTCAAGAAAATCCTATGAAATGTGAATATTTTCTTCCATCAGTTGTAAGTGAACTGATCGAATCTGAAAAGGCCATAGTTACAGTACTGGAATCAGAAGATAAATGGTATGGCGTGACTTACAGAGAAGATAAACCACTGGTAATGAATGCAATTGAGAAATTGAAAGATGAAGGTATATATCCTCAGCACTTATGGAAGGACTAAAAATGAATAAAATTTCCAAAGAAGAGTTAGAAGAAGTTATTAATGAATTTCAATATGAAGGAAAATTGGTCTTTATAAAACCATATGGGAGTGGCCATATTAATGACACATTTTTACTGAAATATGAAATCGGATACATGGGTTCATTAAATGTGATTTTACAGAGGATGAACAGGGAAATTTTTGAAAAACCTGTTGAACTAATGGAAAATGTCATAGGAGTTACAGAACATTTAAAGAAAAAAATTGTGGAAATGGGCGGGGATCCTGAAAGGGAAACGTTAAATCTTATTCCTGCTAAAAACGGAAAAAAATACGTGATAGATTCCCAGGGCGAATACTGGCGATCATACATTTATATTACAGATGCTACCAGCTATGACAAGGTGGAAAAACCTGAAGACTTTTATGAAAGTGCTGTAGCGTTTGGAAAGTTTCAGGGGTTACTATCAGACTATCCGGCAGAATCTCTGCATGACACCATCAGAGGATTTCATGATACAAAAGCCAGATTTCTTGCATTTCAAAATGCAGTAGAAAAAGATATCTGTGGACGAAAAGCAAGTGTAAAAAAGGAAATTGAGTTTGTCTTGGAACATGAAAAGTTGACAACAGTTTTTGACACTTTGATTCGAAAAGGTGAAATTCCACTTCGTGTAACACACAATGATACAAAGTTAAATAATGTTATGATTGACGATAAGACAGGAAAAGGAATTTGTGTAATTGATCTTGATACGATTATGCCAGGACTGGCTATGAACGATTTTGGAGATTCTATTCGTTTTGGAGCCAGTACAGCAGCAGAAGATGAGATTGATTTGACCAAAGTATCCTGTGATATGAATTTATATGAAATCTATTTAAGAGGATTTCTGAAAGGATGTAACGGAAAACTCACTTCAAAAGAAATGGAGTTGCTCCCGTTTGGAGCGAAAGTGATGACTTTTGAATGTGGTATGCGCTTTCTTACTGATTATCTTGAAGGAGATCATTATTTTAAGATTCACAGGGAAAACCATAATCTGGATCGATGTCGTACACAGTTTAAGCTTGTTGAGGATATGGAAAATAAATGGGAGATAATGCAGAAAATTACAGAAAAATATAGGCGGATGTATAAGCAGGAAAAATCAGATTACTTCGGATATTGACAAGAGAGCTGTAGAAAGAGCCAGAGAATATGAAGAAGAAACTCAATTTGCGCTGTATTAAGAGGAATGTGAACGGCAGATATTGCATATTGAATTAATGATAAAAAAAATCAATAACATTTGGCTTGACTAACCGATATACTATAGTGTATCATCAGTGCAAGTCAGATAGAAACAGTCTTATAAAACTGTTATAATATGACTTGTTGTTTGATTCACATCATGCTATTTGTGAATTGATATATGTAACATGAATTCTCTTTGCACTGCATTACATTCAACAGAATGCGAGATCAACAGTACAAACTGAGCAGGCGATGCCCGAGATGCTCGAGGGTGTGGGGCCGGGCCGCGCGAAGCGGCAGCAGATATGAAAATTTTCAGACATATCTGTGGGACAGTGTATGTTCCGCAGGTGTGTCTTTTTGTTTTCTGAAAAGTATGTTTTGGAAAGATTTTCTTTTAGAGGGATTTTTTTAGGAGGATTTTCTGAGACAGGTGCAGTTCCGAAATACAAAAAGACCCCTGTAAGACCGCACTTTGATAAGTCACAGAAAGGAAATATGTTTTCTGACTGTGGCGCAATGTATGTGACATAAGAAGAACCTGTAAACTCAAATATAGGAAAGTACAAAAGCTTATATATTTGAAAAGAAAATTTAGGAGGTCCTGGTTATGGAACAGACAAAAAAATTAAACATGACAGCAATGTCAGACAAGACAAACAGTAACACGATAGCTAAGAAGGAAGAGCCTGCATGGGAACATAAGGTGGCAATGAAGGTATCAGGTGTGAGTATTGCAGTAAACTTGTTACTTTCCTTATTTAAATTACTTGCCGGAATTCTGGCACATTCAGGTGCCATGATCTCAGATGCGATTCATTCAGCATCTGATGTGGGAAGTACTTTCGTAGTAATAGTCGGTGTGAATTTATCCAGCAAAAAATCCGATAAGGAGCATCAGTATGGACATGAGCGGATGGAATGTGTATCTTCCATTATTTTGTCCGGGTTACTTCTGGCAACCGGTATCGGAATTGGTATGAGTGGAATTGAGAACATTATTAAGAGTACTTCAGGAGCAAGCATTGCAATTCCCGGAACATTGGCACTGATTGCGGCAGTTGTTTCTATTGTAGTGAAGGAGTGGATGTTCTGGTATACCAGAAGTGCTGCGAAGAAAATAAATTCCGGTGCACTGATGGCGGATGCATGGCACCATCGTTCAGATGCAATGTCTTCTGTTGGTGCATTTATCGGTATCCTGGGTGCAAGACTTGGCTTCCCGATTCTTGATCCACTTGCCAGTGTTGCAATCTGTGTACTGATTGTGAAAGCATCTGTAGATATTTTCAGAGATGCCATCGATAAGATGGTTGACCATTCCTGCGATGAGGCAACAGAAGAGAGCATGAGAGAAGTGATCATGGGAGTGAAAGGCGTGAAGGGAATCGACCTTCTCCAGACACGACTTTTCGGTTCCAAGATGTATGTGGATATTGAAATCTCAGCAGATGGTGAGATTCCACTGAATGAGGCACATGACATTGCGGAAAATGTTCATCATAGTATAGAGAAGAATTTTAAAAATGTAAAACACTGTATGGTTCATGTGAATCCGGTGAATGAGTAAATAAAAAGCGAGACTGTCCGAAGTATAATCTGGGCAGTCTTGTTTTTTATTGGATAATCATCTATGCTATAAGCGAAACTCGTATTATCTGTTCTTTGTATGGCAGTAAGTCTGGGAAGCGTACAGAAAATACAGGTAGCGAAAGGACTGCTATAGAATAGCAGAAATCACTTTTTTATTGAGAAACAGATAAATTTATTTGTTTGACTGGAAATTTTACGTAAATATAACATGGACATTCCATGGAATTGATATTCAAAGTTTATAATTCTAAACGTTATGGGATGTCAGAGTCAAAAGGTTTGATAAATTTTGCCACTGATATCACGAATAAAAAGAGTGAGGAATTATCCGAATGAAAAAACAACAGAAAAAGACAAAAGAAATTACGGTACCTGTATATATGATGAACAGAGAACTGTCCTGGCTGAAGTTTAATGAGAGAGTTTTAAATGAGGCGGGAAATCCAGGAGTTCCGCTTGCGGAGAGACTGACATTTGCTGCTATTTATCAGTCAAATCTGGATGAATTTTACAGAGTCAGAGTCGGAACTCTGATGGATCAGATGGAAGCATCTGAAGTAATACGTGAGAATAAAACAAACATGACCAGTGAAGAACAGGTAACTGCAATCATTCAGGCCACCAGAGATCTGGATCAGAAAAAGGCAGCTATCTATGAACAGCTGATGGGAGAACTGGAGCCTTACGGAGTGCGTCTGATCAATTTTAACAGATTATCTGCAGAGGAAGGCAAGCTTCTGGAAACATATTTTGATCAGGAGATCGCACCGTATCTGTCTGCAAATATTGTGAGCAAACAGCAGCCATTTCCATTCCTGAAAAATAAAAATATCTATGCAGTGGCATCACTGATGAGCAAGGGTGGAAAAACAAAAACAGCTATTATCCCTTGCAGTAATACTGTATTCAGACGTTTGATCGATATTCCTACAAGAAAAGGGACTTTCATGCTTTCAGAGGAACTGATTCTTCATTTTCTGCCGAAAATGTTTAAGAGTTATGAGATTAGGGAGAAAGCGCTGCTCCGTATTACCAGAAATGCAGATATTGATACAGAAACCATTTATGATGAGGATCTGGATTACAGGGATGCAATGGAGAATCTGATCAAGCAGAGAAGACGAATGAATCCTGTAAGAATGGAGTTATCCAGAGAATTAAATAAAAAGATGATAAGTTCACTCTGTAAGGAGCTTCATGTGGATAAAGAATACGTATTTTTGACCAGGGTTCCGCTTGATATGTCCTTTGTATTCGGACTTCAGGGATATCTGAGGAATACTGCCCAGGACAAACTTTTCTATCAGAGAAGAACTCCCAGAATGACACCGGAGCTAGATGACAAGAGTGCTCTGATTCCACAGATCATGAAGAAAGATGTACTGTTATCCTATCCATTTGAAAATATCAGATCTTTTATTAATCTTCTGAATGAGGCTGCAAAGGATGATTCTGTTGTATCCATCAAGATGACATTATATCGTCTGGCGGACAAGAGCCAGATTGTAGATGCTCTGGTGGAAGCAGCAGAAAACGGAAAAGAAGTTGTTGTACTTGTAGAGCTGAGAGCCAGATTTGATGAGGAAAGCAATATTGAATATTCCAGAAAACTGGAAGAAGCTGGCTGCAGAGTAATCTATGGACTGAATGGATATAAAGTACATTCCAAGCTGTGCCTGATCTCCAGAAAAACAGATAAGGGTGTGTCCTATATTACACAGATTGGTACAGGTAATTATAATGAAAAAACATCTGCACTTTATACAGACCTGTCGCTGATCACAGCAAACCAGGAAATCGGAAAAGAAGCAGCAGAAGTGTTTGCAGCACTTCTGAAAGGGGAAGTTGTTGAGAAATCCAATCTTCTTCTGGTTGCACCGAAATGTCTGCAGAACAGAGTTCTGGATATGATACAGGAAGAAATCGACCAGGTGAAACAGGGAAATGAAGGATATATTGGAATCAAGATCAATTCCCTGACAGATAAGGTGATCATCAATAAACTGGTGGAAGCATCTCAGGCAGGAGTAAAGATAGAGATGGTTGTCAGAGGTATCTGTTGTCTGATTCCGGAGATAAAAGGATACACAGAGAATATCAAGGTTATAAGTATTGTAGGACGTTATCTGGAGCATTCCAGAATCTACCGTTTCGGTACAAAAGAAAGAGAAAAAATATATATTGCATCTGCTGACTTTATGACAAGAAATACAGTCCGTCGTGTGGAGGTGGCTGCTCCGGTTCTTAATGAGAAATTAAAGGAACGTCTGGACTGGATGTTCGAGACAATGATGAATGATGATGAAAAAGGAAAGAGACTGACAGAAACCGGAAATTATGCAGACAGAAGCCTGAATGATGTCAAACTCAATTCACAGGAAATCTTTTATGCCATGGCATACAGCAATGCGGAGAAGACCCAGAAAAAAAGAGAAGATTGAAAAGTAGAAGATTAAGAAGAAATATTTGTTGACAATATTGTAGATTGCCTGAAAAAGATACTATGTGGATCTGTATAATAGATTCATATAGTATCTTTTTGATTACTTCTATGATTACTTTTGATCATCCGAAATAAAACGAAAACGCCCGAAACCCAGTAAATACAAGGCTTTCGAGCGTTTTTAAGAGCAGGGGATGAGAGAATCGAACTCCCACCAAAGGTTTTGGAGACCCCTATCATACCATTTGACCAATCCCCTATCAAAACCAACTTGTAAAATTTCTTTTACTGTTGCAATTATACATATAAAAGCAACGATTGTCAAGCTTATTGTGCATTTTTATTATAAAGAATTTTACAAAGAAAGAGCGGAGATGGAGGGATTTGAACCCTCGCACCGGTTGCCCGGCCTGCCGCATTTCGAGTGCGGTCCCTTCAGCCTCTTGGGTACATCTCCATATTAAGATTAGAAACAGTTCTGAAGTGTAACCGGAACTGTTTTTTATTATATAAGGAATCTACGGAAAGGTCAATTCTTTTTTTATTGACGAATTGGTTTTGCTGTAATAAGATAATAACAAAATGCGGTTGTGTACCCTCTGGATTGCTATTGTCCGGGGATAATCAGCAGCTGCGAGGAAAGCAGATAGGTGACGATCATGACAGATAAAAAGAAAACAATTCTGGAGGCTGTGGAGAAGCTGACAGATACTTACCGTAAAGAAGAACTCTTTCTGGGAAAGGACAGAGAACGTCTTCCAAATAAGAAAGAGATTATTAACTTCATTAAAGATATGAGGTCTATTATTTTTCCCGGATATTTCAGTGTGGATTCCAGTGCCAGCGTGTTTCCGGAGCATTATGTGGCATATCGCCTGAATGATCTGTATGACTGCTTGCAGGAGCAGATTGAGATTGCATTTTTATATCAGGGTGAAGAAGAACAGAAGGCCAAAGAACATGCAGAGCAGATCACAGAGCGATTTTTTGCAAATGTTCCGGAAATCCAGCGTATGCTGCTGACTGACCTGCAGGCAGGTTTTGACGGTGACCCGGCTGCCAAGAGTAAAGAGGAGATCATTTTCTCTTATCCTGGATTTTATGCAATTTATGTATACAGACTTGCACATGTTCTGTATCTGGAAAATGTGCCGTTTATTCCAAGAATTATGTCTGAATATGCACATGGTTATACAGGTATCGATATCAATCCGGGTGCTACGATTGGAGAATATTTCTTCATTGACCATGGAACTGGTGTTGTAATCGGTGAGACTACGGAGATTGGAAAGAATGTGAAGCTGTATCAGGGCGTGACTCTTGGCGCACTTTCCACCCGTCAGGGACAGCTGCTTGCCAATGTGAAGAGACATCCGACGATCAGAGATAATGTGACGATTTATTCTAACTCTTCTGTGCTGGGCGGTGAGACTGTGATCGGAGAGAATACGATCATCGGAGGTAATACCTTTATTACAGCATCTATTCCGGCAAACACCAAGGTCAGTGCGAAGAGTCCTGAACTTGTGATCAAGAAACCAAGAAGTTCAGTGGAAGCTACGAATGTATGGGATTGGGAGAACTGATCTCTGGTTAACACTGTAAAATTTTGTTTTCCTGACAGGTTCCATCATATACAGTAAGTCCAGGCTTTCATCGTGGAAAGTAATAAGCAGCAGGTGGAAATTTGCTTATATCAGGAGGAGTGAAAGCTCCTTCTGATAAACTGCATAGCAATTATTCGGTATAGAGCTGAGCAGCGAAACGGATGATTTTATCTGCGTGACAAATTGTTTGCCAGATGATGATTTGTATATGTTGTTAAAAAAATAGAAAAAATTTAAATTTAGTGTTGACAAATACAGTTTCATCATATATACTAATCTTCGTTGATGCGACAGAGATGCACAGACAACAAGCTGTGCGGGTGTAGTTCAATGGTAGAACACCAGCCTTCCAAGCTGGATACGTGGGTTCGATTCCCATCACCCGCTTATGCGATAGTGGCGTAGTTGGTAACGCGCGACCTTGCCAAGGTCGAGACCGCGGGTTCGAGCCCCGTCTATCGCTCTTTCAACTGAATATTTGCGGGTGTAGTTCAATGGTAGAACACCAGCCTTCCAAGCTGGATACGTGGGTTCGATTCCCATCACCCGCTTATGCGATAGTGGCGTAGTTGGTAACGCGCGACCTTGCCAAGGTCGAGACCGCGGGTTCGAGCCCCGTCTATCGCTCTTGGGACTTCGGAGAATCCGAAGTCCTTTTTTTATTCTGATTCAGTGTCTGAATCGCCGTAGAAGGTCAGAAGACAGAGTCCACAGATTCCTACCAGACCATATATGATTCTGGAAATCCAGCTCATGCTTCCGAAAAGGAGAGCAACCAGATTCAGATTGAAAAAACCGATCAGTCCCCAGTTAACAGCTCCGATGATGGAAATCGTCAGTGCCGTATATCTTAAACATTTACTTCCCATAAGTCACCATCCTTTCGTCTCCCTGTGGCTGCAGACAGCTCTGACAGGAATCATAAAGCTATTACATTTCATATTGTTCCATGGAAGACAAAAAATATGCACAGCAGGTTCAAATTAATTTTAAATCGCTGTGCATATTTTAACAGAATCAAATAAGTTCTCTGCCTCAATTGAGGAACTCTGTCTGACAATCGGATTATTTTACTTTAAGTATCTGTCTGGCAGTTGCATCCTCATCAAAGGAAAATGCCTCCTGTGCCTGAACCGTTACATCACTCTCATCTGTCAGTGTAAATGCCTGGCATACATTAACGGTCTGTCCGGGCTGAATCTCAGCTGTAAAATGATCGATCGCATCGTCATTATTCTCGGGAATCGCTGCCTCGCAGGATTCTCCATGCTGGTAAGCTTTTAGGCTGACATCAACCATTGCGCTGGATGCAGAAGAAGAATTATTGGTGTAATCGTAATAAACCATAATACATGGATTTCCGGCAAAGTCTTTGGTAATCGTATGTTTGGTATATTTGATCGTAAATTTTTCTGTTGTGAGATTAAGCGTATCATCTGCAGATGCTTCCGATGCATTGGAAGAAGAACCTGAGGAATCTTCACTGTCCATATTGTTGAGGGAATTGTTTATTTCTTCTTCAACACTCTTGAAGTTTGCTGACATGATTTTTACTGTCTCATCATCCAGAGAAACAATTTTCCATCCGGAATCTGTTTTGATCACCGGATAGGTGATATCTGTTTCGGAGAATACATCTTTTTCCACTTTTTTTGCCTGTTCACTCAGAATAGAAGCAAGTTTTGCCTGTGTCTCTTCTTCTGTAAGCTTGTTTCCGGCATAAGCGTTGGAAACGATCTGACGGAGAAATTCAGTGATAGTTGCTTTATAAATATTAGTTCCGTCAATGTAAGTGATATGTGCTGTGACAGAAGCTGTACCATTCTGAATATCAAATCTGTTTTTCGTGATTTTATAAGTCATTTTTTTGTTGATCTCTGAGAAGAAATCTGTGTATGCGGCATCTCGGATATCAGCATTGTCCAGTGCGGTGAGATCACTGCTCTGAATCAGGGATTCCATCGTGTCGAAGTCCATTTTCTTCATGCTGTCAAGAAAATGTTCCACTGCTTTTCGTGGCTGCTGTCGCTGATAGAAATAGAAGCCGGTACCTCCTCCAATGGCGAGAATCAGGATCAGAATGAAAATGATCAGCCCGGCATGTCCTTTTTTATTACCTTTTGTCATATTGCCTCCTGTCTTAGAGTATGCTTGAAAAATGCTTTACGCAAGATGTGCGTCACATCTTGCAGAAAGCCTTTTTCAGACACACTCTAGAGCATAACTGCTCTGAAACGTATTATGTTAAAAAGTTTCGGTTTTGTATCTGCAATAACATTCATGCAGATGTAATGTTACTGAGAACAGAGTAACAGTAACGATATAATTGATTATATCAGAATGCGTTGACAATGGCAATTGTCTTACTTATAATCAAAATTATAGTAATCAGAGTGGTTACTGTTCACACACCACTGTCCCGCGAGGTGTTTTGGCATGAATATGCCAAAATCCCGAGACATACAAGCCAAAATTCCATTGCCGCAGGCAATCTGGAATGAATTTTGGCTACGTTACTGTGAACGGAGTGAACAGTAACATCGGAGCGGAAAAAATAAAGAATAATATGCGAAAATACAGAAAGAAGGCGTGGATCTATGAAGTATGAGAGTTCTTTTAAATCAGAAGCAGACGGGCTTGAGATTTCGGTCATGGCACTGATACCGGATAAGAAACCTTATCGTGCAGTTGTACAGCTGGTTCATGGAATGAGTGAGCATAAAGAGAGATATATTCCGTTTATGCAGTATCTGGCAAAGCTTGGATATGTGGTGGTGATCCATGATCACAGAGGACATGGAAAAAGTGTAAAACATCAGGATGATCTCGGCTTTACATACGGTGGGGGAGCACAGGCGATGCTTCAGGATATCCGAACAGTGAACAGGAAAATCCATGCATACTATCCGGAACTTCCGCTGATCCTGATGGGGCACAGTATGGGCTCGCTGGCAGTGAGGGCATTTGTGGCAGAACATGACAGCTGCGTAGATATGCTGATCGTGTGCGGTTCTCCAAGCTACAATACTGCCATGCCTCTGGGAGTTGCCATTGCAAAGACAGAGAAAGCAGTCTTTGGACCGAGACACAGAAGTAAACTTATCGAAACAATGTCATTTGGTGCAGGGGCAATGAAATTCCGAAAGGATAAGAGGTGTACAGCCTGGATCTGTTCTGATCCTGATGTGGCGAAAGAATATGAGGAATCCGAATTGTGTGGTTTCACTTTTACGGACGATGCGTATCTGGCATTATTTGAACTGATGAAGCGTGCCTATGATGTGGAGCATTTTTCCTGTACAAATCCAGATATGCCGGTATTGTTTGTAAGCGGGGCTGAGGATCCCTGTCTGATCAATGTGCGCCATTTTGCAAAGACAGTGCGGGCTATGCGACGGGCCGGTTATAAAGATGTAAAGGGGAAACTGTATCCGGGAATGCGTCATGAAATTCTTAATGAGATCGGCAAGGAGCAGGTTTATCGTGATATTGCTGTCTATATGAGAAAAAAAGGTTTCTGAGTGGATGTATAAAATGGAGAGATATCCGGTTAAACTATAACGATCTGTAACTATTTGTTGTTTGATGGCTGCGAATTGCTATATAACCATTAAAATCCATTTTAAGAGAGGGGAACCGGATATTGGGAAAAAACAAAATGATATTGTTGCTGATACTTGTTTTCAGCCTTGGCTGTGCAGGCTGTACGGAGAAAAATCCGGCGGCAGAACAGGGAGAACTTGTAAAAAATGAGAGACTGTCGGAGCAATTCGGCGGTCTTTCTCGCTGTTAAGGTATAAGACTTTACGTTTGAAAGAAAAAATGATAAGATAGTTTCATCTGTTAAGGTGTTGAACAGTTATAAAAGCTATAAATATGAGGAGGTTTTTATGGAGAAAAACGAAAACGAAGAACTGCTGGAACAAAGCCCGGCAGAGATTCAGCAGGAAGATACGCAGGAAATTGCAAAGAGCGGGGAAGAAGAGGCGGATACAGAAGAACAGAAAGTCTCCAATGGAAGATTTATACTCTGGAGTCTGGCGGGAGTGTATCTGTTATATACAAGTTACAGTCTCTGTAAGGGATATGTGACAGGCGAAGAAGGAACCAGTATGGGATTTATGCTTGCCGGAATTGCATTTGCAGCTATTGGTGCTGGTCTGCTGTTTTTCGGCATTAAAAATATGCTCTCAGAAGAGAAGATCAAGAAAGCAAAAGCAGCGAAGAATGCGGCAATGGAAGCTGCCGCAGGCGGAGAACTGAAGAAAGAGGATGCATCCGGGCAGAACAGATCAATGAGCATTGCTGAAAGGGCTAATATGGTTAAGAATCTGGAAGACGAAGAGGAAGACGGGGAAAACGAGAAAGAATGAAAATATTGATCACATTGCTGAAACCGTTGTCTTTTTTACCGGCACTGCTGATGATGTATATCATCTTTTCATTCTCAGCCCAGCCGGGTGAAGTTTCAGGTAATCTGAGCTATAAAATAAGTTATGAGATCATAGAAACGAAGAGCGAGCTTTTATCAGAGAATCTGAGCAGTGAAGAGATTGCCTATAAGGCAGATGGAATTCACTACTATGTGAGAAAAGCGGCACATATGACAGAGTATTTTCTGCTGGCTATCGCTATTTCTTTTCCTTTATATGTCTATGGTGTGAGAGGAATCTGGCTGATGCTTCTTGCGGGAATTGTCTGTGTGGGATTTGCAGGGCTGGATGAGTATCATCAGTCTTTTGTGGATGCCCGTACACCGGCGGTAAAGGATGTGGGAATCGACAGTATAGGGGCGTTTATCGGAATACTTCTTGTTCAGGCATTCTGCTGGTCTGTACTGAATAATCCTAATAAAAAGAAGAAAAGAAGAAGTCATTAAATAATCAGGAAAAATACATATTCAAAAAAACGGAAAGACAAAAAGGAGCTGCCACATTAATAAGAACTTAATGTGGTATGCTCCTTTTGACATTGGTTCACTGGTAATATCCTGCGAAGCGTGTTGTTGTGAACAGTAATTTTTGACTTGAATGTACACTTGATTTCCTGCTGCGTTTAAGCCTGGATTTCTGAAAGTCTGTCCAGTCCGGCTCTGGTATGGCGGATAAAAATATCTCTGACCGCCTGGATCTCGCCAAGACCTTTCAGAGTACATTTGACAGAATATCCCTCTTTTTCCAGAATACTTTTCCAGGAATCATCGTCCTCTCCGGACATATCATTGGTAGCATGATCACCTGCGACGATCATAAAAGGTGCCAGATGAACATGAGCCGGATGCAGATTTTTTAATTTATCCAGAAAGCTTTCAATGGAGAAATCCCCTTCAACCGTTCCCATATGCATATTGGAATAGCCGAAATGCTTAAACAGTTCGTCCATCTCAGGATAAAGTTCATTGGCAACATGCTCTGTTCCATGTCCCATAAATAAGAGAATTTCATCAGAATCAGGGTGATATTCCTGTGCCATAGCCTGACAGACCTCTTCTTTGTCCTGTTTTGTAACCATCAGAGAATCACAGATAATGACAGAATCGAAATCCTTTTTATGTGCAAGAACTTTTTCTTTCATAGCATCACTCTCAAATCCGGTGATCACATAGGTTGGCTGTACAACGACATTTCGAATTCCGTCCGCTTTCAGCTGGGTCATTGCCTCATCAATATCCATAATGTGGATCCCGTCCCGCTTCTGGAGTTTGGCGCGGATACGGGGACTTGTCCATGCGCGGTATAACGGATATTCCGGAAATGCATGATGCAGGTCAGATTCAATCTGTTCAATTGTTTTCTTTCGTGTTTCTTCATAACTTGTGCCGAAGCTGATAACAAGAATTGCTGTTTTTTCAAGAGTCCCCATTTTAAATCTCCTCATATAATAAGTATAGTTGCAGTTGCTTTAACCATAATTTCGTTACTGCCAGATTTCCGCAAATATTCTGACAGACTTCGCACTCGTCTATAACTATTCGACAGTTCACTGTTTGATGAAGTGCCAAATGGTTATATCCGCTCTATTATACAGATGAAAATGCAGAAACTCAAGCAAAAAAGAAAACGATTGCATGATAATTAAAAAAATGTTACTATTCACACACCACTATTCCGCGAGGTGTTTTGGCATGAATATGCCAAAATCCCGAGACATACAAGCCAAAATTCCATTGCCGCAGGCAATTTGGAATGAATTTTGGCTACGTTACTGTGAACGGAGTGAACAGTAACAAAAAAATTCAAAAACAGGAAAGACACGTGGTATAATGAGAAAACAGTAGATAACAAAGAAACGGAGGAAAATATATGTATCAGTCATTTACAGGAGGACTTGGAGGAATTGCACTGGCAAAACATGGAAGAAGTCGTGCAATCAATGCAGAGAATCCCCATGGAGAAAAAGGAAAAGGCGGAATGGCAGCAAGCCATCTGGGACCGTCCAGAAAAGGAAGTCCCTGTTTGAGTAATATTGAACCGGGTACTACTGTGACACTGGCAGAGATAGAGGGACCGGGAGAGATCAATCATATCTGGATTACTGTGGATAATAAGACAACAGAAGCAGACTGTTTTGTATTAAGAGATCTGGTTATCCGTATGTACTGGGATGATGAGGAAACACCATCTGTAGAAAGTCCGCTTGGAGATTTCTTCTGCTGTGGTTTTGGAAGAGAGTGTATTGTAAATTCTGTACCAATGGCAGTAGTGCCGAGCAGAGGATTTAACTGCTATTTCCCGATGCCATTCAAAAAGAAAGCCAGAATTACTCTGGAAAATCAGCATGCAAATAAGATTCCTGCATTTTTCTATCAGGTAGATTATTGTTTGTATGATGAACTTCCGGAGGATATCACTTATTTTCATGCACAGTGGAGACGGGAACGTCTGACAGAGAAGCAGAAAGATTATACGATCCTTGACGGTGTAAAAGGTAAGGGACATTATGTGGGAACATATCTTGCACTGACCACACTGGAACGTTACTGGTGGGGAGAAGGAGAAATGAAGTTTTATATTGATGGTGATGATGAATATCCTACAATCTGCGGAACAGGAACCGAAGATTATTTCGGTGGGTCATGGAGTTTTGCAAAACAGGTGGATGGAAAAACTGTGGAGCAGAATTATAATACACCTTATCTTGGATATCCTTATTATTCAGCGCATGATGAGCTGATCCACAATCCATATCATAATGATGACTGTCCTCCAATGAGGGGATTTTACCGCTGGCATATACAGGATCCAATCTGTTTTGATGAAGATCTTCGTGTAACGATCCAGCAGATCGGAGTTGGATACAGAGGACTGTTTGAGAGGCAGGATGATGTGGCAAGTGTTGCGTACTGGTATCAGACGCTTCCGCATACACCGTTTGCACCACTTATGTCAAAGGAAGACAGATGGCCAAGATAAATCAGATAACAGGAGGCGTACTTTGTGCAGAATCAACAACCATCAACTTTAAAGGAAATACGCGTCCATGGTACACAGGACTTTCCCTGTGCGTTCTATCAGACAGGAACAAGGATAAAAGGGAATATGGTGAAACACCACTGGCATGAAGAAGTAGAACTGCTTTATTTTTCGGGTGGAGAGTTCTGTCTGGAAGTAAATATGGAACGTTTCAACATTTCAGAGGAATGTTTTTATTTTATTAATCCCGGGGAACTTCACAGTATTTCTGTTGAAAAAAACGGCGGCTGTGTGGAAAATGCGGTGGTTTTTCATATGGATATGCTAAGCTCTGCATATGCTTTGGATCAGATTCAGACGAATCTGATCCAGCCGGTACAAAATGGCAGTATTCAGTTTCCGAGATGTCTGCGAAAGAATGAACCGGCATTTGAACCGGTAAGAAAATCTTATGAAGAAATCCGTAATGTATTTGGCGGAGATTCTTTTCGGGAGAATTATTATGACGGCGAGGCGGTTACGGATGATATCACCCGACAGTTGTTTATCAAATCAACGCTGCTTCGGATTCTGGCAGTTCTGTCTGCGAATAATCTGTTTGAGGTAACGGAGAAGAATCATGACCACAGAATTGAGACGATCAAGACAACACTGACTTACATACAGGAGAACTATAAAGAGAAAATTTATATACGTGACCTTGCAGGACTGATCGGGATGAATGAGCAGTATTTCTGCAGATTTTTCAAGAAGGTGATCGGGCGTTCGCCTATGGAATATGTGAATGAGTACAGGATAAAAAAGGCTATTCATTATTTGAAGGAGTCTGACCTTACAGTTACGGAAATTTGTCTGGAATGCGGATATAATAATCTGGGAAATTTCCTGAGAGAGTTCAGGAAATATACGTCAACAACACCACTGCAGTACCGCAGACATTCATTAAAAGAAACACAGTAAATAAGAATATCGGTAATATAAAAAAGTCAAAATTTTGTATTTTTTTATCAAAAAAAGATAAGACAGAAGCCTTGGATTCTGATATAATTGCCGTAAATGAAAAAGAGACCTTAGGCGCTAAAGGTAAGAGGTATAATACTGGAGACAAAGCAGACAATAGCGCCGGTTAATAAAAAACACAGGAGGATTTTTACAATGGTAAAGAAATGGTGGAATGAAAAGGTTGCTTATCAGATTTACCCGAAGAGTTTTTATGATACCAATGGAGATGGAATTGGAGATCTGAGAGGTGTTATTGAGAAGCTTGACTATCTGAAAGATCTGGGAGTTGATATTATCTGGCTTTCCCCCTGCTACCGCTCTCCGTTAGCTGATCAGGGATATGATATTTCAGATTATTATGATATTGATCCTCGCTTCGGAACCATGGCAGATATGGATGAACTGATTGCTGAGGCTAAGAAGAGAGATATGTACATTCTGATGGATCTTGTTGTAAACCACTGTTCTGATGAACATGAATGGTTTAAAAAAGCATGTGAGGATCCGGATGGTAAATATGGTAATTTCTTCTATCTGCGTGACAAGAAAGAAGGAGAACTTCCAACTAACTGGCGTTCTTATTTCGGCGGACCTGTATGGGAAGATCTTCCAGGAACAAATAAACAGTATCTGCATGTTTTCCATAAGAAACAGCCCGATCTGAACTGGGAGAACCCGGAAGTAAGGGAAGAAGTTTATAAGAATATCAACTGGTGGCTGGATAAAGGTCTTGGTGGATTCCGTATTGATGCGATTATCAATATCAAGAAAGCACTTCCGATGCATGACTATGAGCCGGATCGTGAAGACGGTCTTTGCAGTATCAGGAAGATGCTGAAAGAAGCGAAGGGAATCGGCGACTTCCTTGGCGAGATGAGAGACCGTACATTTAAGAAATACGATGCATTCTCTGTCGGTGAAGTTTTCGATGAGAAGGATGAAGAGATTCCGGATTTCATCGGCGATAATGGATATTTCTCCAGTATGTTTGACTTCGAAGAGACTATCTGGGGGGCATCTGACAAGGGATGGTATGACTGCAAACAGATTACTCCGGATGCCTACAAGAAATGTTGCTTTACAACACAGAGAAAAATTGGTGATATCGGATTTGTTTCCAATATTATTGAAAATCATGATGAGCCTCGTGGTGTCAGCAGATATATCCCGGAAGGTGACTGCTGTGACGCAAGTAAGAAGATGCTTGGCGGTCTGAACTTTATGCTTCGCGGACTTCCTTTTATCTATCAGGGACAGGAACTTGGTATGGAGAATGTGAAGTTTGAATCTATTGATCAGGTAGATGATATTTCCAGTCTGGATGAGTATAAGGTAGCTTTGGAAGCAGGATGTACACCTGAGGAAGCACTGAAAGCTGTTTCCAGATTCAGCCGCGATAATGCCAGAACACCGATGCAGTGGACAGATGGTGAGAATGCAGGATTTACGACAGGTAAACCATGGCTGAAGGTCAATGCGAATTATACAAAGATCAATGCAGAGAGCCAGATGAATGATCCGGAATCTGTGAGAAGTTTCTATAAGAAACTTATCGCACTGCGTAAGAATCCGGAATACAAAGAGACTGTTGTTTACGGAGAACTGGAACCTGTATGGGAAGATGTACATAATCTGATGGCATACTATCGTAAAGGGGATAAGACTCTTCTTGTAGTTGGTAATTACCAGAAAGAGCCACAGACCATTGAACTTGCAGGAGAGTGCAGGAAGGTTCTGATCAATAACTATGACAATGTAGCTATGGATGGAAATAAGATTGAACTGCAGGGTTATCAGTTCCTTGTTATTGAGATGTAGCAGAAGAAAAAAGAACGGAAATCCAGGTATGATATGTACCTGGATTTTCGTTCTTTTTGTATCTATGAATTATAGCAATCTTCTATAGCAATCCTCGTAAATAATGCATATTGCTCCCGGCTCATTAGAGCGTGAAATCCTGTGACAGATATCCCTGAGTGCCTTATAAAGCTGAACTGTCATCGGAGGAATCATCTTCAGGGGGATTCAGAATCTTTACGCTGTCGCGTACTACAAGTCTGACCGGAAGAGAAAGATTCGTTGTTTTTGGATTCCAGCCATCAATCATTTTGAACAGATATTCTGCGGCAATGGTTCCGCGCTGGAAGATATCCTGATGAATAGTGGTGAGTGAAGGACAAGCAAGCTGCGCATACAGATTATCATCAAATCCGGTGATGGAGAGATCTTCCGGAAAGCGGATCCCTTTGGCTTTGAGATATTTCATCAGGGTAACTGCGTAATAATCGGAACAACACATAAAGGCAGTGAACTTGTGTGCGACTGCATAAATCTCCTCCATATTTCCCTGGCGTTCATATTTGGAAGGGCGGATCACGATCAGATTATCCAGATCAATATCCAGTCCGTATTCCTGAAGTGCCCGCTGATGCCCGGTGTATCGGATATAGTCTACACCTTCCATATTGTCGGCAAGAAATGCGATTTTTCTGTGACCGCAGTCAAGAAGATACTTTGTCATCAGGTATCCGCCCTCTTCATCGTCAAGACCGATATTAACGTATCTGGCAATATTCTTTGGAGTGTAACTGTCGATAAGGACAGCAGGTTTTTTGTACTTACTTCTGATTTTGAGATAATCGTCGTGGAGCATACCGATGAGAATCAGTCCTTCAGTGTTCCAGCCTACTATATTGCGCACAATTTCTTCAATATCTTCAGAAATATAAATCATCATATAATACCCCTGCTCACGAATAGAAGATTCCAGAGCTCCCAGCAGTTCGCCGTGAAATGGATCTGTGAAGATATTCTCGTATTTATCCTTTCGCCTTTTTAATACAATTCCGATGAGTCTGGAATGGTTCTGTGCGAGATTTTTTGCATTCATATTTGGGACGTAATCATATTCGTCCAGAAGTTTCTGAACTTTCTCAGCAGTTTTCTGAGAAACTTCGCTGGTTTTTCCATTAATGACATTTGACACTGTGGTGGTACTGATTCCCAGCATCTCTGCCATTTCTTTAATTGTTATCATGTGAGATTCACCTCAATACAAAAATATATAAATATATTATCACATTGGGACATGAAAATGCAAGTGTTGCACAAAAAAGTTTGAACAAAATAAAAGAAAATTGTAACTGTTGCTCATAAGTCGTTTGGGAGAGAGCGATAATAATTAAAAAATGCAAAATATAAGGCTGTCGTCAAAAAATATCTGACAACAGCCCTGCACGGAATATTATTTCTGGATTACGATTGCTTCGTAAGGTCTGAGAGTGATTTTTGGGTTTGCTTTTGCATCACTGTAATTAGAGATAAGAACTTTTTTGTTTACAAATTCTTCAGGAAGCTCTACTTCACGTGTATTCTCGCTAAAATTGCAGTATACGATCAGTTTTTCATCGCCAAGTGTACGGATATAAGCGTAGATATCCTTGTCATCATCAAGGATCAGATCATAGGTACCGTATACGATCAGTTCACTTTCATGGCGGAGCTTGATCAGTTTCTGATAATATTTGAATACGGAATCTTCGCGGTTAACCTGATCTTTGGCATTGATCTTAGTGTAGTTCGGGTTTACCATAATCCAGGGGTTAGTTGTGGAGAAACCTGCGTAAGCACTGTCGTCCCACTGCATAGGGGTTCTTGCATTGTCACGTCCCTTATAACCGATTGCTGCCATCATGTCCTCTTCGGTCATCTTACCCTGTTCGGTTAATTCGTGGAAAGCATTGATACTTTCAAGGTCGCGGAAGTTGTCAAGAGTGTTAAACGGGCAGTTTGTCATACCCAGTTCCTCACCCTGATATACATAAGGTGTACCCTGCATCATATGGATGCATGTTGCAAGCATTTTTGCAGAGATTTCTCTGTATTCGTCACTGTCATTGCCGAAACGGGAAACGCTTCTTGGCTGGTCATGATTTTCCCAGTAGAGACTGTTCCATGCAATATCCTGAAGACCTTTCTGCCAGCGTGTAAGGATTTTTTTCAGGTTGCGCAGATCCATCTTTCTGGTTGTCCATTTGCCGGCTTTTTCATCACTGTCAACATCCATATGCTCGAACTGGAATACCATGTTCAGCTCTTTTTCATCGCTTCTTGCATATTTCTTTGCCTCTTCCAGAGTAACACCTGAGCATTCGCCTACAGTGATCGTGTCAGCATTATTCAGTGCTTTCTGACGCATTTCCTGAAGGTATTCATGTACATGAGGACCGTTTGCGGATACATTGAAGGTTGCATAGCCGTTAATTCCAGGTTCTTTGTCAGGAAGCCCCGGCTCTTTGGAGATGAGACTGATAACGTCCATACGGAATCCGTCAACCCCCTTTTTCAGCCACCAGTTCATCATATCGAAAACATCCTGACGTACAGCTGGATTGTCCCAGTTCAGATCAGGCTGTTTCTTGGAGAACAGGTGCAGGAAATACATATCTGTTGTCTTGTCGTATTCCCATGCAGGACCGGAGAAGCAGGAACCCCAGTTGTTCGGAAGGCTTCCGTCTTCTTTTGCAGGACGCCAGATGTAGTAATCTCTGTAAGGATTGTCTGTGGATTTGCGGCTCTCGATGAACCATTTGTGTTCATCAGAGGTATGGTTTACAACCAGGTCCATCATGATTTTGATGCCTTTTTCGTGAGCTGTGGCAAGCATACGGTCGAAGTCTTCCATGGTTCCGAATTCGTCCATGATCGCCTGATAATCACTGATATCATATCCGTTGTCATCATTTGGTGATTTGTAAACCGGAGAGAGCCAGATTACGTCAATTCCAAGCTCTTTTAAATAGTCAAGTTTGCCGGTGATACCGTTAAGATCACCGATTCCGTCTCCGTTGCTGTCGCAGAAGCTGCGAGGATAGATCTGATATACGACGCTTTCTTTCCACCATCTTTTTTCCATTGTAAAGACCTCCTGATAATATTATATTTTAGTACGTTTGATTTGAATAAGAATTATGTGAGCTGACTATAACAATCCTCTCAATACGCATTATTTACGAGGATTGCTGTAAATATTTTTTGCCCCTGATAATTTATAGCAATTCCATAAATTACTGCAAACAATCCAGTCCATCATAGTGTGAAGTCCTGCGTCAGATATCTTTGCCGTGCGTCAGCACGCCGGCAGGTATCTTCCTTGTCCTTCACACTCTGCTGAACTGTCTTGATTGCATTATTTTATGGAATTACTTTAGAATTTGTGTATAGTTGTATTGCATAAATATATAATAAATACTTTATGGAGAAAATGCTTTCAATATTTTGACGGATTTATGTATTATTTTGACTTTTTGACAAAATATAGAATTGCTGTAAGTAAATCCCATGCTTCAATTGCGAATATCCGATTGCCAATCCTGTAAGACATATCGTGAAGTGTATTGCTGAGAACGGAGTGAGTTACTGTTCACTCCGTTCTCAGTAACACGCTTCGCGATGCACAGAATTTATGCTAATCGCATAAATTCGCGCGGTATATCTTGGGTTTTCTGTGACCTTCGCTCACAAAAAACACCTCGCGGGATATTACCAGTGAACAGTAACCGGAGTGAACAGTAACGATTTCGCAGTTTCGAAGTCTTGTATGTGATGGGTAAATATTGTATAGTATAGGTATTGGCATTTATAATGAGATAGAAGAAACGGCAGAAAATAAATATAATGTATAAGTGAGGAAGAATGAGAAGGATACAGATTATTGTAAATAATGGAGCGGGTACAGGGCGGGCGCACAGGGTATGGAATGAGACACAGTGTCTGCTTCGGGGATACAAAATAAAATATGAAGCCCATATGACCAGATATGAAGGGCATGCCGCGAAACTGGCTGAGCAGATTTCCCGGGTGAAGGGTGAAGAGCCTGTCTATCTGCTTGTGGTTGGGGGAGACGGTACGATCAATGAAGTCCTGAATGGTATTACTGACTTTGATAAGGTACGTTTTGGCGTGATCCCCACTGGTTCAGGGAATGATTTTGGCAGAAATCTGAAACTGCCGAAAACACCGAAGGAGAGCCTGAGGGAAATCTGTGCCTGTATCAGAAAGGATCAGAGAGGTGAAGCACTTTACAGGATAGATCTGGGGCAGGTAAGCTGGGAAGGCTGTGAGAAGCCGCGGATTTTTGGAATCAGTTCCGGCCTGGGACTGGATGCACTTGTGTGTAAAAAAGCACTTCATTCCAGACTGAAACAGGTTTTAAACCGTTTCCATCTGGGTAAGCTTACATATCTTGCATTGACGGTGCAGTCTCTTTTTACCATGGAGACAGCCAATGCAAAGGTGGTGACAGAACATGGAGGCTATATTCTTCCGAAGATGATCTTTGCGGCAGCTATGAATCTGCCGGCAGAAGGCGGAGGGGTTCCTATGGCACCTCATGCATCGGTGCAGGACGGTCTGCTCTCGCTTGGCAGTGCATCCGGAATCGCCAAATGGCAGACTTTTTTCCTGCTTCCGTTTCTGGTTGCTGCAAAGCAGGAGCATATTAATGGTTTTACTATCAGAAGTGAAAAAGGATTTCGCCTGATTCTGGATAAGCCAATGGTGCTCCATGCAGACGGAGAGTACTGTGCAGATGTGACGAGAGTGGAATTTCGGTGTCTGGAGAAGAAACTGTGGCTGCTGCATGAGCAGAAAGGGGATTAAAGTAAGACCTGAAACAATATAAAAAACAGAAAAACAGGAGTGTAAAGAAAAATGAGTTACGCAGATGATGTATTTATAAAAATGTGTCAGGATATCCTGGAAAACGGGACAAGTACGGAAGGAGAAAAAGTCCGTCCTGTGTGGGAGGATGGAACTCCGGCATATACGATCAAGAAATTCGGAGTGGTAAACAGATATGATCTGAGAAAGGAATTTCCGGCTATGACACTCAGACGTACAGCGTTAAAGAGTGCCATGGATGAGATCCTCTGGATCTGGCAGAAGAAATCCAACAATATCCATGATCTTCACAGCCATATCTGGGACAGCTGGGCAAATGAGAGTGGTTCTATCGGTAAGGCATATGGGTATCAGCTTGGCGTGAAACATCAGTACAAAGAAGGAATGATGGATCAGGTAGACAGAGTAATCTATGATCTGAAAAATAATCCGTTCAGCCGAAGAATTATGACTAATATTTATGTGCATCAGGATCTCCATGAGATGAATCTGTATCCTTGTGCATATTCCATGACATTTAATGTGACACAGACACCGGGGAACGATAAGCTGACTCTGAATGCAATCCTCAATCAGCGTTCACAGGATATCCTTGCAGCGAATAACTGGAATGTATGTCAGTACGCACTTCTGCTTATGATGATGGCTCAGGTATGTGATATGGAAGCAGGGGAACTGCTTCATGTAGTGGCAGACTGCCATATCTATGACCGTCATATCCCGCTGATAAAGGAACTGATCCAGAGAAAACCATATCCTGCACCTGTTGTGAAACTGAATCCGGAAGTAAAAGATTTCTATCAGTTTACAACAGATGACCTGATCGTGGAGAATTATGAGACATGGCCGCAGATTAAGAATATTCCGATTGCCGTTTAACCAAACTGTGGAGCAATTATCTGGTTATGAGCAAGTAGCGAATGCGGATGATTTTGTTCGCCTGACTTAAATTGACAATATAAAATCAAGAGAGGAAAATTCAAATGAATGTTATCGTAGCAGCAGATAAAAACTGGGGAATCGGCAAGAACAACCAGCTTCTGGTAAGTATTCCGGCAGATATGAAGATGTTTCGTGAGGAAACAAGTGGAAAAGTAGTAGTGATGGGAAGAAAAACTCTGGAAAGTTTTCCAAACGGACTTCCGCTTAAAAACAGGATCAATATTGTGATCACATCCAATAAAGAATATGAGGTAAAGGGTGCGATTATAGTACACAGTATTGAAGAAGCACTGGAAGAGATAAAGAAATATCCGGCAGAAGATGTTTACTGTATAGGTGGTGACAGCATTTATGCGCAGATGCTTCCGTACTGTGATGTAGCTCATGTGACAAAGATTGACTTTGCATATGAAGCAGACAGTCATTTCCCAAATCTGGACGAAGATGATGAATGGGAAATTACGGGAGAGAGCGATGAGCAGACATACTTTGATCTGGAGTATCAGTTTGTGAAGTATGAGAGAAAGAAATAGAAGGAACAAAGCAGAGCCGGAAAAGCCAGTGATGTAAAAGAAAAAAATATCCCTCAGAATGTGTTTAAACTGATTCTGAGGGATGTTTTTGTATAGTGAAAATCTACGTTACTATTCATTACGTTCTCAGCGGGATAGCAGTGTATGAACAGCAACAATTCTTCTGATATTGAAAATCGTTAACTGTCTGCAGTCAGGTGTTATTTATTCAATAACTTTCAGCCATCCTTCCGGAGCCTGGATACGTCCCATCTGGATACCTGTTAATGTGTCATAGAGTTTCTGGATAACCGGACCCATTTTCTCCATTCCGCTTGGGAAACAGATTTCTTTACCATGGTCAACAATCTTTCCGACAGGAGAGATAACTGCAGCAGTACCGCAGAGACCACATTCAGCGAAATCTTTCACTTCATCGAAGTATATTTCTCTTTCCTCAGCTTCTAATCCCAGGTATTCCTTGGCAACATAGATTAAGGAACGACGTGTGATAGAAGGAAGGATACTGTTGGACTTCGGTGTGACAACTTTGCCGTCTTTTGTAACGAAGATGAAGTTAGCACCGCCTGTTTCTTCTACCTTGGTACGTGTAGCTGCATCAAGATACATGTTTTCATCGAATCCGTTCTTGTGAGCATCTACGATTGCATGTAAGCTCATTGCATAGTTAAGACCTGCTTTGATATGGCCTGTTCCATGAGGTGCAGCGCGGTCGAAATCACTGACGCGGATTGTAATTGGTTTAGCACCGCCTTTGAAGTATGGTCCTACAGGTGTAGTGAATACGCGGAACATATACTCATCAGCAGGTTTTACACCGATAACCGGGTTAGTACCCATCATATATGGACGAACATATAAAGTTGCGCCTGAACCGTATGGCGGAACATATGCTGCGTTAGCTTTTACAGTCTGAACAATTGCATCAACAAAACGGTCTTCCGGGAATACAGGCATCTCAAGTCTCTTTGCTGAGTTTGCCATACGTTCTGCATTTAAGTCAGGACGGAAAGTAACGATATGTCCGTCTTCTGTAGTGTAAGCCTTCATTCCTTCGAAAACTGTCTGCGCATACTGGAAAACACCTGCACATTCGTTCAGTGTTACATTAGGATCTGTTGTCAGTTCTCCGGCATCCCATGCGCCGTCTTTGAATTTAGATACATAACGATAATCGGTCTGTACGTAACCGAAGCCTAAGCTGCTCCAGTCGATATTCTTTTTTTCCATAATGAATCTTTCCTCCGTTCACACATATTTACAGTATTTACAAGTGTGATTACTGTTTATCTCTTTACCATTGTAAAACTTTTGTCTGCTAAGTTCAATGGGAAATTTCCAATTTTAATGAAAAATTGAAAAATCGTTACTGTTCACATACAGTAACAAAAAATCCGCCAGTCTTGTTTTTTATAGAGGATTTCGCTATAATATGGAATAGAAAATGGAGGAAAATATGAGCGAGAATTTTGATGAATTAGGAGAACTTGGAGACAAAATAAAAAAGATCATAGACACAGCAGTTTCTACTAAAGATTACCGCCAGATGACCGAGGATATTAAGCAGACGGTGGGACAGACTGTTAACAGCGCAGTAAATTCTGCTGTAGATTCCGGAAGCGAGGCAATCAAAAATGGTCTGAATAATGTATTTGGAACCGGAAACAGTCAGTCCGGTGATTCCGGGGTATACCGCAATAAAACAAAAGAATTTGAAGAAAAGCGCAGGCGGGAACGTGAACAGGAGCAGGAACGTCAGAGAATTGAGAAGGAGAAAGCAAAAGAGAAGATGCTGACTCTTTATGAAAGGAACACCGGGGGAAGAATGAAAGGTATGATGATTGCTGTTTCAGGTGGAATCCTTGCCAGTGGAATGGGACTGGGAACTCTGGTCCTTAGCATCTTTGGAGCGGTGGGGCATATGAGTTCCCTTGTGACCGGTGGAACCTGTTTTATGGCAGTCGGAGCTTTGACAGGAGTGGGACTTCTCGCAGGCGGCATTAAAAAACTGGGTAAACTGGAACGTTTTCAGAAGTATATTGACACACTGGGAAATCACACATACTGTAATTTTGAACAATTGTCAGCAGCAGTAAATAAGCCGGTGAAATTCGTTAAAAAAGATATTAAAAAGATGATTGATGACAGATGGTTCCGTCAGGGACATATTGATGAACAGGAAACCTGTCTGATCACCAGTAATGAGACTTATCTGCAATATACGCAGACGCAGAAGGCACTTGAGCAGAAGAAACAGGAAGAAGAAAAACATCAGGCTGAACAGGAGAGAAACAGAAAGAATACACCGCCCGAAGTACAGGAAGTGCTGAATAAAGGAAATGAATTTCTGGATAAGATCCACAGGAGCAACGATGCGATTCCTGGAGAGGAGATTTCTGCAAAAATATCCAGAATGGAACTGATTGTGGAGAAGATTTTTGAACGGGCGCAGAAGCATCCGGAGATTATTCCGGATCTGAAGAAACTGATGAATTATTATCTGCCCATGACAGTAAAGCTGCTGGATGCATATGAAGAAATGGATCAGCAGCCTGTGCAGGGAGAGAATATCCAGGCATCAAAAAAGGAGATAGAGGATACGCTGGATACACTGAATCAGGCATTTGAAAAACTTCTGGATTCTGCCTTTCAGGATACTGCGTGGGATGTTTCAAGTGATATTTCAGTGCTTCATACGCTGCTTGCACAGGAAGGTCTGACAGATGATGACTTTGCAAAAATGAAAAAGAACTGAAAATAAAAAAGGATAAAAAGGAGCGGCAGAGGACATGGGAAACGAATTTAAAGATTTTGAAATGGAAACACCATCATTAACACTGGAGCCGGATCTTGGAGAGTTTGAAAAGAAAGAAGAAGTGCTCCCCAAAAAGCAGACACAGAAGGAAGAAGTGCCTGTACTGACACCGGAAGAACAGAAAATGGTAAATGATTTTGCTGCAAAGATTGATATTGAGAATACTAATCAGATTCTTCAGTATGGTGCAGGAACTCAGAAAAAAATGGCGGACTTTTCTGATACAGCTCTTGAGAATGTAAAGACACAGGATCTGGGTGAGATTGGAGAACTGATCAGTAATGTTGTGGGAGAACTGAAAGATTTCGATGTACAGGAGGAAGGAAAATTCTTTGGATTTTTCAGAAAGCAGACTTCTAAGATTGAAAATCTGAAAAACAAATATGACAAAGCACAAGCCAATGTGGAGAAGATCACAGATTCTCTTCAGCAGCATCAGGTGCGCCTTATGAAAGATTCTGCTATGCTGGACAAGATGTATGAACAGAACCTGAATTATTTTAAAGAACTTACCATGTATATCCTTGCCGGAAAAAAGAAACTGGAAGAAACCAGAAACGGAAAGCTTGCAGAAATGAAAAATAAGGCAGCTCTGAGCGGGCTTCCCGAAGACGCGCAGGCAGCCAGAGACCTGGATGAGAAATGCAGCAGATTTGAAAAGAAACTGCATGATCTGGAACTTACCCGTACGATTGCCATGCAGACAGCGCCTCAGATCCGGCTGATCCAGAATAATGATACGGTAATGGTTGAGAAAATACAGACAACGATCGTAAACACAATTCCATTATGGAAAAGTCAGATGGTGCTTGCTCTGGGAATTGCTCACTCTGCAGAAGCGGCACAGGCACAGAGACAGGTAACAGATATTACCAATGAACTTCTCAGAAAGAATGCAGAGACACTTCATATGGCAACGGTTGAGACAGCGAAAGAATCAGAGCGTGGAATAGTTGACCTTGAAACACTCCAGAAGACAAATGCAGATTTGATCCAGACTCTGGATGATGTGATGCGGATCCAGATGGAAGGCCGTCAGAAGAGACAGGCAGCAGAGATGGAAATGCACCGCATGGAAGAAGAACTGAAGAGAAAACTTCTGGAAATCAGATAACTGTTCAGCAGTAATTTATGGAATTGCTATAAATGAGAGAAGAGGAAAATTATGTACAGAGATCATACAAAAGTGATTCAGATCGGAGACAGAAAGATTGGCGGCGGCAACCCGATTTTAATCCAGTCCATGACAAATACAAAAACTGAAGATGTAGAACAGACAGTAGCTCAGATCCTGGCACTGGAGCAGGCTGGCTGTGATATTATCCGTTGTGCAGTACCGACTATGGAAGCTGCAAAAGCACTGAAGGAAATCAAAAAACAGATCCATATACCACTTGTGGCAGATATCCATTTTGATTATCGTCTTGCTATTGCAGCCATGGAAAACGGTGCAGATAAGATCCGGATCAATCCCGGAAATATCGGCAGTACAGAGCGAATCAAAGCAGTGGTTGATGTGGCAAAGGAGCGAGGAATACCCATTCGTGTTGGTGTAAACAGCGGTTCTCTTGAGAAAGAACTTGTGGAGAAATATCATGGAGTCACTGCAGAGGGGCTGGTGGAGAGTGCGCTGGATAAAGTTCATATCATCGAAGACCTGGGATATGACAATCTGGTGATCAGCATCAAATCTTCGGATGTCCTTATGTGTGCAAAGGCTCATGAACTAATCGCAGAGAAGACGAATTATCCACTTCATGTAGGAATCACAGAAGCCGGAACTCTTTATTCCGGAAACATTAAATCTGCTATCGGACTGGGGATCATCCTGAATCAGGGAATCGGTGATACCATTCGTGTCTCTCTTACAGGAGCACCTTTAGAAGAGATTAAATCCGCAAAACGTATCCTGAAAACTCTGGGGCTTCGCAAAGGCGGCATAGAAGTTGTGTCATGTCCAACCTGTGGACGCACACAGATCGATTTGATCGGTCTTGCAAATAAGGTAGAAACCATGGTGCAGGATATCCCGCTTGATATTAAAGTAGCAGTTATGGGCTGTGTGGTAAACGGACCCGGAGAAGCAAAAGAGGCAGATATCGGAATTGCAGGCGGAGTTGGTGTGGGACTTCTGATCAAACGTGGTGAGATCATAAAGAAAGTTCCGGAAGATCAGCTTTTGGATACTTTGCGGGAAGAACTTCTGAACTGGAAGTAACATTTGGAACGAAGACTTCCTGTCAGATCAACGAGGAGACTTTATTTTGGAAAAAGACTTTTTTGACGTATTTCCCAGCTTAAAAGTGAAGAAAGAACTGGAAGAACTGCTGGACATGGTTTTTGTGACCAGAGTGTCCTGCAATCCTTCCAGAACTCATATATGGGTGTATATAAAAAGTGAACGCTGGATTCATAAGAAGCATATCTTTGAACTGGAAGAACAGATAGAGAGACAGATTTTTGCAGGACTGAATGTAACAGTTACAGTTATTGAGAAATTCCGCCTTTCCGGTCAGTACAATCCTCAGAACTTTCTGGAAACTTACAGATCCAGCATGGAACTGGAACTGCGCAGCTACAATATGCTGGAATACAATATGTTCAGACAGGCGCAGATTTCTTTTCCCGGAGAAAATGATCTTCATATGATCCTTCCTGATTCTGTAATAGCCAGAGAAAAGAGCGGGATCCTGATCGAATATCTGCAGAAGGTTTTCTGCGAAAGATGCGGAATGGACTTAAAGGTGGAACTTGAGTTCAGGGAGACGCAGGAAAGTAAGTACCGTAAGAATGCAGCAGTGCAGATCGCTCAGGAAGTGGAAAATGTAATCCGTCATGCGAAATTAAACAGTAAGAATGAAGAGCCGGCTCAGTCTGAAGAAGCAGGAACAGCAGAGAAGAAGACTGATAAGGGACAGCAGGAAAAGAAGGACAAAAAAGCTGCATTTGCAGACCGCAAAGACAACAGGAAGGGAGATTTCCGGGGTGGATTCAGAAGGGACAGCAATCCGGATGTTATCTATGGAAGAGATTTCGAAGGAGAGCCTGTTGCACTTGAGACGATTACCGGTGAGATGGGTGAGGTGATCGTCCGCGGACAGGTTATGGAGGTTGAAGCCAGAGAAATCCGTAATGAAAAAACAATTCTTATCTTCCCGATCACAGACTTTACGGACAGTATTGTTGTGAAGATGTTTTTGCGCAATGAACAGGTGCCGGAAGTGACAGAACATGTAAAGAAGGGGGCTTTTCTGAAGTTTCGCGGTGTGACAACAGTAGACCGTTTTGACAGTGAACTGACTATTGCATCCATAGCCGGGATTAAGAAAATTGCCAATTTTACAACTGCCAGAGTAGATACCAGCCCACAGAAAAGAGTAGAGCTTCACTGTCATACAAAGATGAGCGATATGGATGGGGTTACGGATGCCAAATCTCTGGTGAAACGTGCTTATGAGTGGGGACATCCTGCCATTGCCATTACAGACCATGGGGTTGTACAGGCATTTCCGGAGGCAAATCACTGTTTCGATGCCTGGGGTGGATGTGTGCCGAAGGATTCTGATTTTAAGGTTCTTTATGGAATGGAAGGCTATCTGGTAGATGATTTAAAAGGTATGGTGACCAATGGAAAAGGTCAGAAGCTGAACGGTAGATTTGTGGTCTTTGATATTGAGACAACAGGTTTTTCTTCGCTGACCTGTCAGATCATAGAGATTGGCGCCGTACTGGTAGAAAATGGTGAGATTACGGACCGTTTTTCCACATTTGTAAATCCAAAGGTACCGATCCCTTTTCGCATTGAACAGCTGACCAGTATCAATGACAGTATGGTCATGGATGCCCCGACTATCGAAGAAGTGCTTCCGAAATTCCTTGAATTCAGCAAGGATGCGGTTATGGTTGCACACAATGCGGACTTTGATATGGGATTTATTATGAAAAACTGTGACAGACTGGGAATCGCACATGATTTTACTTATGTAGATACGGTCGGTATGGCCCGTTTCCTGCTTCCTGCATTGAACAGATTTAAGCTGGATACGGTAGCAAAAGCAGTTGGGGTTTCACTGGAAAATCATCACCGGGCAGTAGATGATGCCGCATGTACTGCAGAGATTTTTGTGAAGTTTGTAAAGATGCTGGAAGAGCGTGATATCCGGGATGTGGATATGCTGAATGAGCAGGGAGCTGTTTCTGTAAATACTATCAGGAAACTGCCGACCTACCATGTGATCATTTTTGCCAGAAATGAGACAGGGCGCATTAATCTGTATAAATTAGTGAGTCAGTCGCACCTGAAGTATTATCACAGACGTCCACGTGTTCCCAAAAGTGTGCTGGAGCAGTACAGAGACGGACTTCTGGTGGGAAGTGCCTGTGAAGCAGGGGAACTGTATCAGGCAATTCTGAGAAATGCACCGGATACTGAGATAGCCAGACTGGTAAATTTCTATGATTACCTGGAGATCCAGCCTGTTGGAAATAACAGATTTATGATAGCAGATGATAAGCATGATATGATCAGTTCCGAAGAAGACCTGAAGGAGATAAACAGGAAGATCGTTAAGCTTGGAGAGCAGTTTAAGAAACCGGTAGTTGCAACCTGTGATGTGCATTTCATGGATCCACAGGATGAGATTTACAGAAGGATCATTATGGCCGGAAACGGATTCTCAGATGCAGATGAGCAGGCACCGTTGTATTTACGTACCACAGAGGAAATGCTGGAAGAATTTGCCTATCTGGGAAGCGAGAAAGCAGAAGAAGTTGTCATTACAAATACAAATAAGATCGCAGATATGATTGAGAAGATATCACCTATTCATCCGGACAAATTCCCGCCGGTCATTGAGAATTCCGACCAGGATCTGAAGAATATCTGTTTTACAAAAGCGCATGAAATGTATGGAGATCCATTGCCGGAGATTGTGGAAAGCAGGCTTGACAGGGAACTGAATTCAATCATTTCCAATGGGTATGCCGTAATGTATATCATTGCACAGAAGCTTGTATGGAAGTCAAATGAAGATGGTTATCTGGTAGGTTCGCGAGGTTCTGTAGGATCTTCTCTGGCAGCTACAATGTCCGGTATCACAGAGGTAAATCCTCTGCCGCCGCATTATCTCTGTCCTAATCCGGACTGCAAATACAGTGATTTTGATTCACCGGAAGTAAAGCAGTATGCAGGTATGGCGGGATGTGATATGCCGGATAAGATCTGTCCGAAATGTGGAACCAGGATGAAAAAGGAAGGGTTTGACATTCCTTTTGAGACATTCCTTGGATTCAAGGGAGATAAGGAACCGGATATTGACCTTAACTTTTCAGGAGAGTATCAGGCTAATGCACACAGATATACAGAGGTTATTTTTGGTAAGGGGCAGACATTCAAGGCAGGGACTATCGGTACGCTTGCGGAGAAAACTGCATTTGGTTATGTGAAGAATTATTTTGAAGAGCGTGGTGTACATAAACGTTACTGTGAGATCAACCGCATCGTACAGGGATGTACAGGCGTGCGGCGTACAACAGGACAGCATCCGGGAGGCATTATCGTACTTCCTGTAGGTGAGGAGATTGAGAAATTTACTCCTGTCCAGCACCCTGCGAATGATGTGAACAGTGACATTATCACCACACATTTTGATTACCATTCTATTGACGGAAACCTGCTGAAGCTTGATATACTTGGACACGATGATCCCACTATGATCCGAATGCTGGAGGATTTAACGGGAATCAGTGCAAGGGATGTTCCCCTGGATCAGAGGGATGTCATGTCATTGTTTGCAAGTACAAAGGCTTTGAAAATTGAACCGGAAGATATTGGCGGATGTAAGCTCGGATGTCTGGGAATCCCGGAATTTGGTACAGATTTCGCCATGCAAATGCTTATTGACACCAAGCCGAAATACTTCTCTGACCTGATCCGTATTGCAGGGCTTTCTCATGGTACGGATGTATGGCTGGGTAATGCCCAGGTGTTGATCCAGGAGGGTAAGGCAACCATTTCCACAGCTATCTGTACCCGAGACGATATTATGATCTACCTTATCGGAAAAGGAGTGGAAAGTGGCCTTGCATTTACGATCATGGAGAGCGTCCGTAAGGGAAAAGGTCTTCGTGATGAGTGGATCGAGACCATGAAAGAGCATGGAGTTCCGGACTGGTATATCTGGTCCTGTAAGCTGATCAAGTATATGTTCCCGAAGGCTCATGCAGCAGCATACGTTATGATGGCGTACAGAATTGCGTGGTATAAGGTGTTTCAGCCACTGGCATACTATGCGGCATATTTCAGTATCCGCGCCACAGCGTTCTCCTATGAGATGATGTGTATGGGAAAGGAACGCCTGGAGTATTATATGGCAGAAATTCGCAAAAAAGGTGATTCAGCATCTAAAAAAGAACTGGATACCCTGAAGGATATGCGTATTGTACAGGAAATGTACGCACGTGGATTTGAATTTGTACCGATTGATCTTTATACTGCCAAGGCACAGAGATTTCAGATCGTGGATGGGAAACTGATGCCGTCACTTGCAACTATTGACGGACTGGGAGATAAGGCGGCAGATGCAGTGGTTGATGCTGCAAAACAGGGAAAATTCTTGTCAAAAGACGACTTCCGCGACAGAACAAAGGTCAGCAAAACGGTTATTGATCTGATGGATGATCTGAAATTATTCGGAGATATCCCGCAGTCGAACCAGATGTCATTATTTGACTTTACAGGATGAGCATAAATTCTGTGACCGCAAAGTGTGTTGCAGGGCATGGTGCAGACAGCAACATAAAATGCCCTGACATCATAATATATGATAACAGGAGATGGATATGAAGAAAGACGAACTTAGATATTTACAGAGACTTGCAGAAATTTATCCTACAATCGGAAAGGCATCTACGGAGATTATCAATCTTCAGTCAATCCTGAATCTGCCGAAGGGAACGGAACACTTTATGTCAGACCTTCATGGGGAGTATCAGGCGTTTTCACATGTGCTCAGAAATGGTTCCGGTGCAGTGAGGAAGAAGATTGATGATGTGTTTGGACATACATTAAGTAACAATGATAAGCGTTCTCTGGCAACTCTGATCTATTATCCGAAAGAGAAGATGGATCTTGTCAAAGATACGGAAGAAGATATGGAAAACTGGTATAAGATCACGCTCTACCGTCTTATTGAAATCTGTAAGACAACAGCCTCCAAATATACCAGGTCCAAAGTACGAAAAGCTCTTCCCACAGATTATGCCTATGTGATCGAAGAACTGATCACAGAGAAAGCGGAAGTTCTCGATAAAGAGGCATATTATGATTCCATTGTAAATACGATCATTGAGATCGGCAGTGCGGAGAATTTTATCATTGCGCTTGCAGAACTGATCCAGCGTCTGGTCGTGGATCATTTACATATTCTGGGGGATATTTATGACAGAGGTCCTGCTCCACATTTCATTATGGATCGCCTGATGCGGTATCACTCCCTGGATATTCAGTGGGGAAACCATGATGTTGTCTGGATGGGTGCGGCAGCAGGACAGAAAGCCTGTATTGCAACAGTGGTAAGAAACAGTATCCGTTACGGAAATCTGGATATTCTTGAGGATGGATACGGAATCAATATGCTTCCTCTGGCGACCTTTGTGATGGAGGCGTATAAGGATGATCCCTGCGAGATTTTTGCTATGAAAGGTGCTTTCAATTATAATGTTCTTGAGGAAGAACTGGGCAAAAAAATGCACAAGGCTATTGCTGTGATCCAGTTTAAATTAGAAGGTAAACTGGTGCGCAGACATAAAGAATTCCAGATGGAAGACAGAGCACTTCTTCATCGGATCAATCCGGAAAAAGGGACGATCACACTGCCTGACGGAAAAGAATATCCGCTTCGCGACAATAATTTTCCGACTATTGACTGGAAACATCCATACGAACTTACAGCCGGAGAAAAAGAAGTTATGGACAAACTGTCCTCTGCATTCAGAAACTGTGAAAAACTGCAAAACCACATCCGTCTCCTACTTGACAAAGGTGGGCTTTATACAGTATATAACGGAAATCTTCTGTTTCACGGAAGCATTCCTCTGAATGAAGACGGAACATTCCGGGAAGTACAGATTTATGGAAAAAGCTACAAGGGAAAAGAACTGTACGATGTACTGGAAACCTATGTGCGCAGAGCATTCTATTCTGTAGGAAAAGAAGAACAGAAGAAGGGCAGAGATATTATGTGGTATATCTGGGCAGCTCCGAATTCACCATTGTTTGGCAAGAGCAAGATGAGTACTTTTGAAAGATATTTCATAGAGGATCCTTCTACACATGAAGAGAAGAAGAATGCTTATTACCGCCTCTGGGAGAATGAAGAAGTGGTAGATAATATGCTTCGTGAATTTGGTCTGGATCCGGAAAAAGGGCATATCATCAATGGCCATGTTCCGGTACACCAGAGTGAAGGAGAAAGTCCTATAAAATGTGATGGAAAGGTTATCGTGATTGACGGTGGTTTTTCCAAGCCATATCAGAAAGTAACGGGAATTGCCGGATATACGCTGATCTATAATTCCTATGGACTGAATCTTACTGCTCATGAACCGTTTACGTCCAAAGCAGATGCTGTGGCAAGAGAGACTGATATTGTATCGAACCGAGTGGCAGTCAGCTACATGTCCAGACGCCAGCTTGTGGGTGATACAGATACAGGTCATGCGCTGAAAGAGAGAATACAGGAATTGATCCAGCTGCTGGATGCATACAGAACAGGTATCATCAAGGAAAAGAAATAAGGTTACTGTTCACATACCACTATCCCGCGAGGTGTTTTGGCATGAATATGCCAAAATCCCGAGACATACAAGCCAAAATTCCATTGCCGCAGGCAATCTGGAATGAATTTTGGCTACGTTACTGTGAACGGAGTGAACAGTAACGAAATAAGATTAAAACTCTTTACTTCTAAATTTTCATTCTATATAATGGGAGTGTTGTGTGATATAACTGTTTTTACAGCAATTTGGCAGGATAAGAACTGTTATAGTGAAGGAAAACGTTATGAAACGGGCTATAGTAATCTTTTTAAATGGATTATCGAAGAGGATTATGATAAAAGTTGCCTGAAGATGATGAACAAAAGGAGAATACGATAATGGGTGGAATTTTTGGAGTAGCATCAAAGTCCAGTTGCGTTCTGGACCTTTTCTTCGGAATTGATTATCATTCCCATCTGGGAACACGCAGAGGCGGAATGGCAGTGTATGATAAGAAACGTGGTTTTGACCGCGTGATTCATAACATTGAAAATGCGCCGTTCAGGACCAAATTTGATGGTGACATTGGTGAGATGGAGGGAAATCTGGGAATTGGATGTATTTCAGATAATGAACCTCAGCCTCTTCTGGTGCGCTCTCATCTTGGCAACTTTGCAATTACCACAGTTGGAAAGATCAATAACATGGATGAACTGATTGCCAACTGTTTTAAAAACGGATGCACTCATTTTCTGGAAATGAGTGGAGGAAGCGTAAATCCCACAGAAATGGTAGCTGCACTGATCAATCAGAAAGACAACATGATTGAGGGAATCCGTTATGCGCAGGAAGTGATAGAAGGTTCCATGACCATGCTGATCTTGACACCAAAGGGGATTCTGGCAGCACGTGACCGTCTGGGAAGGACTCCACTGATTGTGGGAAAGAAAGAAGATGCCTGTTGTGTATCTTTTGAAAGCTTTGCATACCTGAATCTTGGATATGAAGACCTGAAAGAACTGGGCCCCGGAGAAATTGTTGCAGTGACTCCGGACGGTGTGGAAACCCTGCAGAAACCAGGGGAAGAGATGCGAATCTGTTCTTTCCTCTGGGTATATTACGGATATCCTACTTCGGCATACGAGGGTGTGAATGTAGAAGAAATGCGTTATCATTGCGGTGATATGCTGGCCAGGAGAGACAGGGGAGAAGTAAATCCCGATATTGTAGCCGGTGTTCCGGATTCCGGTATTGCCCATGCGATCGGATATGCGAACCAGTCCGGTGTGCCTTTTGCCCGTCCGTTTATCAAATATACACCAACTTGGCCAAGATCATTTATGCCTACACAGCAGAGCCAGAGAAATCTTATCGCAAGAATGAAGCTGATTCCTGTACATCGTCTGATCAAGGATAAGAGCCTTTTGATGATCGATGATTCTATTGTACGTGGAACACAGTTGAGAGAAACAACGGAATTTCTTTACAGAAATGGTGCGAAAGAAGTACATATCCGTCCTGCGTGTCCGCCTTTACTTTATGGATGCAAATATCTGAATTTCTCACGTTCTAAATCGGAGATGGATCTGATCACAAGACGTGTGATCGCCAAACGCGAGGGAGAGAATGTCAGTGATAAAGTCCTGGCAGACTATGCAGATCCAAATTCAACAAATTATAAAGAAATGCTGGAAGAAATCCGTAAGGAGCTGAATTTCACATCACTGAAATTCCACAGACTTGATGATCTGAAAGCTTCCATTGGAATTTCACCATGTAAACTCTGTACCTATTGCTGGGATGGAAAAGAATAAGTAACGAACAAGAAACAGAAGAGGAGATGCAGATTTGTCGGTAACAAACAACGGGAAACAGAAACGGAATAAAAAGAAAAAAAGACTTATAAAACTTCTGATAATTGTAATTATCCTGTTTATCCTGCTTATGCTGGCAGGCACTCTGCTGCTTCAACACAGAAAGAATGTGGACAGAGAGCAGAGAAAAGCAGAAGCGATCGCGGCACTGGAAAGAGTTCCCACTGTAACACCGACACCTGCAGCTACGCCCACACCTACCCCAACACCGATTCCTACGGCAACGCCAACACCGGTTCTGGAACGGGCTTATGTTTTTAACCCGGAGGATTATCTGGGAACCTGGCGCAGTAAGAACGGCAGGGTTAAGATCAAAATTAAGAAACTCAGTCAGAAGTCGGTTACCTTTACTTATTCACAGACAAATAAGAAAAAGACAGCCACCTGCAAGGCAAAAGTAAAGAAATCCGTCGCAGGAAATGCAACCAGATTCTCGTTTACAGACTCGCTGGGAAATGTAGCAAAGGGTTATCTTACCTTTGATAATGGTCGTCTTTATGTGAATATTAAGACAAAAACAAAAGCGGAGGGTGTAAAAGTCCATCCTTCTGTGGATACTGTTATGATAAAAGAATAAAAGATACAAAAAATATAAAAGGATTCAGTAACATAAACAGTTACAGGAATCCTTTTATATTAAAAAAAGTGATTTTACTTATTTATTCATCTCTTTTTTATCAGTGCGTCCTACCAGATAATCAACACTTATATCGTAATAATTTGCCAGTCTGATAAGCATTTCAACCGGGATATTGCGTGAACCTGTCTCATAGTGAGAGTAGGAACGCTGGCTGATGTGAAGAATTTCGCTGAGCTGTTTCTGTGACATGTCAGCATCTGTACGTAAATCCTGAATACGCTGAAATTTCATATAGTTCACCTCTCTGTTTTGTAGTGTACTCCCAAACATGATCTGTGAAAAGCCTTCGCAGATTATGTACTGAAAAAAGTATAAAACAGAACAAAATGAACGGTTGCAAAACAGAGCAAAATGGTCTATTATAAAAATAATCTTTTTTCTAATCTGATTTCTGAAATAATTTCCAATACAATTTAAGTGATGTAACTATTCAGTCGTCCGCTGTTTGGCGAGACATACAAGCCAAAATTCCATTGCCGCAGGCAATCTGGAATGAATTTTGGCTACGTTACTGTGAACGGAGTGAACAGTAACGAATTGTTATATATTTTTTGGTGAGCATAAATATCGGGGGAGATTTATGCCGGAAGAAAGGAGTTTATATTTGTTTGCAAGTGTATTATCAGCTGCAATTTTTGGGGTGGAAGTATGCCCTGTGCAGGTAGAAGCTGATGTAAGTAACGGACTTCCTTCCTTTATCATGGTAGGATTTCCTTCTGCGCAGGTAAAGGAAGCGCAGGAACGGGTACGCACAGCACTCAAGAATAATGGTTATCAGTTTCCACCAAAGAGAATTACCGTCAATTTTGCTCCTGCAGACATGAAGAAAGAGGGAGCCGGTTTTGATGTACCGGTGGCAGCAGCAGTGTTGGCTGCTTTTGAGATGATCAGCCCCCAGGTTGTCAGCAGAGTTATGATGGCAGGGGAGATCGGTCTGGACGGAGAAATCCATGGGATATCCGGAATCTTGCCGATTGTGTTGTGTGCAAGAAGTTTGGGCAGTCGTTTTTGCGTAGTTCCCTATGAGAATCTGAAAGAAGGAAGACTGATCAGGGATGTGCCGGTAGCAGGAGTAAAAAATTTACGGGAACTGGTCGAGTGTCTTAAGAATCCGGAACCCTATCTGAAGAGGGAAATACAGGAAGAAATTCCTTCTATTATAAATACAGATATGGGAATGGATTTTTCAGACATTGAAGGACAGGAAGGGGCAAAAAGAGCGGCGGAAATTGCAGTAAGCGGATTTCACAATCTTCTCCTTATCGGACCTCCGGGAACGGGCAAAACCATGCTTGCCAGAAGACTGCCGACGATCATGCCTGGGCTTGGCTTTGAAGAAAAGCTGGAGCTTACCAGAATTTACAGTATTGCAGGACTTCTTTCAAGAGAACATCCTCTGATCGATGAGAGACCATTTCGCAGCCCTCATCATACAAGTACTCCGCAGGCAATTGCAGGAGGCGGGCGTAATCCCAGACCCGGCGAAATCACTCTTGCGCATAAAGGTGTACTCTTTCTGGATGAAATGCCGGAATTTTCCAGAGCAAGTCTGGAACTTCTGCGACAGCCCATGGAGGATAAAGTGATCCAGATAGCCAGAGCAAGCGGAACCTACAACTTTCCGGCGGATTTTATGTTATGTGCAGCGATGAACCCCTGTCCCTGCGGTTATTATCCGGATTTAAACAGATGCACCTGTACAGCAGGTGAAATCACACATTATATGGGAAAGATCAGTCGCCCTCTTCTGGACAGAATTGATATCAGCACTGAGGTACCGCCGGTTTCTTTTTCACAGCTTCACTGTGGAAGAAAGGGAGAAAATTCCGCTGCTATCAGAAAAAGAGTGGAAAAAGTACAGAAGATTCAGGAAGAACGGTATAAAGATGAGAAAATAAATTTTAACGGGCAGCTGAAGAGCAGTCTGATCGATAAATTCTGCCCTCTTACAGACAGCGCATCCCGACTTCTGGCAAGAGCCTTTGAAAAAATCGCATTCAGTGCCAGATCCTATCACAGGATCCTGAAGGTAGCCAGAACAATTGCGGATATGGAAGGGGAAGAAATGATTGCCGGTCATCATATCGGAGAAGCACTTTCGTACAGGGCATTTGACAAAGATTCTGTCATAAAATAAAGGTCAGTGAGGTATTTTATATGGAAAGAACTGATGTGAAAAATAATCATACAGAAGAATACAGTACAGGTCAGATACGATGTATTGAGAAATCAGATCCGGAATATCCTCAGATAATGAAGCAGTATTCCTCCATGCCGGCAAAGCTTTATGTAAAAGGCAGACTTCCTGATCCTAAGAGAAGAACGGTGGCAGTGATCGGTGCCAGAATGTGCAGTCCTTATGGAAGAATGCAGGCATTCCGGTATGCGAAAGCGTTAAGTGTAGCTGGAGTCCAGATTATCAGCGGTATGGCACTTGGCATTGATTCAGAAGGACATAAAGGCGCACTGGAAGGAAAGATGCCTACATTTGCGGTGCTTGGAAGTGGTGTTGATGTATGCTATCCGAAATCTAACAGAAAACTCTATGAGAGGATCTTATGGGAAAATGGTGGAATCATCAGTGAATGTCCACTGGGTTCAGGACCTGTTTCCTGGCATTTCCCGGCGCGAAACCGGATCATCAGTGCTTTGTCAGACGCGGTTCTGGTAGTGGAAGCAAAAGAAAACAGCGGTTCGCTGATCACTGCGGGATTTGCACTGGAACAGGGAAAGATGGTCTATGCGATTCCGGGGGCAGTGACAGATGAACTCAGCAGAGGCTGCCATAAGCTGATCTACGACGGCGCAGGGATTGCATACTGTCCGGAAATTATGCTGGAAGAACTTGGAATTTCGATGGAAAAAGTAACACAAAACGGTGAAAAAAACAACTTGGGACTTGCAAGAGATTTGAATATGGTGTATAGTTGTCTCGATTTACGACCAAAAAATCCCGACTACATTGTGAGAAAAACAGGCTTTTCCCCGGCACAGGTAAGCAACTGTCTTGTGGAACTGACACTGCGGGGGCTCATAAGAGAGAGCGGGAGACATTATTATGTAAAAGACAGTTGACGATTTATGATTATTGTGCTTCACGTTTCTGCGGCGCAGGGCGATTTTCATATGTAACAATATCGCTGTCAGGCAATGTGCCCGTTCAGGGACACTGTGAAGAATAACAGATTACGACTAGGAGAGGTAGCATGGCGAAATATCTGGTGATAGTAGAATCACCTGCAAAAGTGAAAACAATAAAGAAATTTCTCGGTGCGAATTACGATGTGGAAGCTTCTAACGGACATGTCCGTGATTTCCCGAAGAGTCAGTTCGGAATTGATGTTGAGCATGATTTTGAACCCAAATATATAACGATCAGAGGAAAGGGAGAACTGCTTGCAAAGCTTCGCAAGGCTGCAAAGAAAGCAGATAAGATTTATCTTGCAACTGACCCTGACCGCGAGGGAGAGGCAATTTCCTGGCATCTGATGCAGGCATTAAAAGAAGATCCGAAGAAGATGCACAGGATTACCTTTAACGAGATTACCAAGACAGCAGTAAAATCATCAATCAAACAGGCCAGAGACCTGGATATGGATCTGGTAGATGCACAGCAGGCAAGACGTATGCTTGACCGTATGGTAGGTTATACCATCAGCCCGCTTCTCTGGGCAAAAGTCAAGAGAGGCTTAAGTGCGGGGCGCGTACAGTCTGTTGCGCTTCGTATCATCTGTGACAGAGAAGATGAGATCAATGCGTTTATTCCGGAAGAATACTGGAGCCTGGAGGGAGATTTTCAGGTGAAGGGTGAGAAGAAACCGCTGCAGGCGAAGTTTTATGGAACAGATAAAAAGATGGATATCCACAGCAAAGAGGAAATGGATAAACTTCTGGCCTCTCTGAAAGATAAAGAATATGAGATCAATGAAGTAAAGAAAGGCGAGAGGATCAAGAATGCACCGCTTCCCTTTACCACAAGTACCTTACAGCAGGAAGCAGCCAAGACCTTAAACTTTTCCACACAGAAGACAATGCGTCTGGCACAGCAGCTGTATGAAGGAATTGATATCAAAGGAAATGGAACGGTAGGTGTGATCTCTTATCTGCGTACAGATTCCACCCGAATCTCAGAGGAAGCAGATGCTGCTGCAAGAGAATATATTACTGCTCAGTACGGAGAGGATTATGTTTCAAAGTCTGAGAAAGCTGTGAAAAAGGGACAGAAGATCCAGGATGCTCACGAAGCGATCCGTCCTACAGACATCAGCCGTACACCGGCTGTACTGAAGGAATCTCTTTCAAGAGATCAGTTCAGACTGTATCAGCTTATCTGGAGACGTTTTGCGGCCAGCAGAATGGCTCCTGCAAAATACGAAACAACATCTGTAAAGATTGGTGCAGACCAGTATATTTTTACAGTCTCTGCCTCCAAGATCATATTTGACGGATTTATGTCTGTATACACAGATGAAGAGGACCAGAAAAAAGGAAATGTTCTGAATCAGAGTCTTGAAAGAGGAATGAAGCTTAGTCTTAAGGAACTGAAACCAGAACAGCATTTCACGCAGCCGCCTGCACATTATACAGAGGCATCTCTGGTCAAGACTATGGAAGAACTGGGGATCGGACGTCCAAGTACCTATGCGCCGACGATCACAACGATCATCAGCCGCCGTTATGTTGCAAAAGAACAGAAGAACCTGTATGTTACAGAGTTGGGGGAAGTTGTCAATAATATTATGAAACAGGCTTTCCCGAGTATTGTAGATGTAAACTTCACTGCGACTATGGAAGGGCTTCTGGACTGTGTGGCAGCAGGAACTGTAAAGTGGAAGACAGTAGTAAGCAACTTCTATCCGGATCTGAAGAAGGATGTAGATGCTGCAGAGGAAGAACTTGAAAAGGTTGATATTCAGGATGAAGTGACAGATGTGATCTGCGAAAACTGTGGCAGACATATGGTGATCAAATATGGTCCTCATGGACGATTCCTTGCATGTCCGGGATTTCCGGAATGCAAAAATACCAAACCATATTTTGAGAAGATCGGGGTGGCATGTCCGAAATGTGGAAAAGAGATTGTGCTAAAGAAAACCAAAAAAGGACGTAAGTACTACGGATGTGAGGATAATCCGGATTGTGATTTCATGTCCTGGCAGAAACCATCAGCAAAGAAATGCCCGAAATGTGGAAGCTATATGGTGGAAAAGGGGAATAAGCTTGTCTGCAGCCAGGAGACATGTGGATATGTAGAGGCAAAGGACGAGAAAGAATAATAACGGATTGTAAATGTTATAAATGGGACTGTTGCAGCAGTTGAAAATGAATTTCATTAATGCAACAGTTCCGTTTTTTGTCTTACAGTCAGTGACTTTCTGACTTTTTGTCTTCAATCCTTTGAATTTTTGATGATGATATTTATTGAATAATATTATAAAAGGAATCTATTTTCAGAAAAGCAAAAATAAATAAAAAAATAGTAAAATTTGTCTTGTAATTTGACTTTAAAACGTGTAAAATCAAAGTATCAGTAATGTTAATGACCATGTGTGTCTGAATCTTCCTTGCGAGCAAAAGAAAGTGACTGCTCATTTATGAAATAATGACAGAAAGATTTCGGATATGTACAGGGTGAAAGGAGGACAATATGAGTGTTCAGCTGCTGGATAGAACAAGAAAAATTAATAAACTTCTGCATAACAGCAGTTCCAGCAAAGTGGTATTTAATGACATCTGTCAGGTTCTGATGGAGACACTGAGTTCCAACATTCTGGTTCTCAGTAAAAAAGGAAAGGTTCTGGGTGTCAGTTTATGCCCAGGAGTAGAGGAGATCACTGAACTGATCGAGGACAAGGTTGGCGGATATGTAGATTCCCTGTTAAACGAGAGATTTCTGGGTGTCCTGTCAACAAAAGAGAATGTAAATCTTCAGACACTGGGATTTGAACATGTATCAAGCAGTTATCAGGGAATCATTAATCCGATAGATATTGCAGGGGAACGACTGGGTACTGTATTTATGTATCGTTATGAGAAACCATATGACATTGAAGATATTATTGTCAGTGAATATGGAACAACCGTTGTAGGGCTTGAGATGATGAGAGCGGTTCATGAAGAGAATGCCGAGGAGGACAGAAAGCAGCAGGTAGTGAAATCTGCGTTTAATACTTTATCTTTCTCCGAACTGGAGGCGATCATCCATATTTTTGATGAACTTGACGGAGATGAGGGAATCCTGGTTGCAAGTAAGATCGCAGACCGCGTGGGAATCACCAGATCTGTTATCGTAAACGCTTTGAGGAAGTTTGAAAGTGCCGGTGTGATCGAATCCAGATCTTCCGGTATGAAGGGAACCTACATTAAAGTGCTGAATGAAGTCATCTTTGATGAACTGGAAGAGATTAAAGCTCAGAGAAATAAGAAATCCTGATTCGTAAATAATGAATGCAAGAAGGCTGTCTGCTGTATGGTGGACGGTCTTTTTATTATGTTAAAGAAAATTACTCCGTAATATGCTTATAACATAATAAAGCTCTCCGGACTTGTTATGACAAAATTATTTGTAAATTAAGAAAACAAAAGAAAAAAAGAGTATATATAAGTAAAAAAGAGAATATAGATTATTTTATAATGATAAAAGCACTTGCGAAATCGACTCATTTTCAATAATATAAGGACAGTGATTAGCACTCGAAATAAATGAGTGCTAGCAAAAATCGGCAGGATCAGACAGAGTGCCGAAATAGTTACCGGATATTTTGCGATAACAGAAAGAGTACGGTAACAGGAAAGCTTTAGTTGGAGAATAAAGGAGGATATAGATTATGACATTAGTACCTTTAGGTGACAGAGTTGTATTAAAACAGGTTGAAGCAGAAGAAACAACAAAATCCGGAATCGTTCTTCCGGGACAGGCACAGGAGAAACCACAGCAGGCAGAAGTTGTAGCTGTAGGACCTGGCGGAGTTGTTGACGGCAAAGAAGTAAAAATGGAAGTAGCTGTAGGTGATAAAGTTATCTACTCCAAATATTCAGGAACAGAAGTAAAGATGGATGGCACAGAATACATTATCGTAAAACAGAATGATATTCTTGCAATTGTTAAATAAGCAATATCAAAAAAGAAAACATAAATGAAGATACTTATAAGATAATATTTACAGGATGTAACATGAAATACCGGCTAAGTATCAGAAAGAATTCATAGAGATCAAAATTTGAATCAGGAGGTCATATTATCATGGCAAAAGAAATTAAATTCGGCGCAGAAGCCAGAGCAGCTCTTGAAGCTGGTGTAAATAAATTAGCTGATACAGTAAGAGTAACATTAGGACCGAAAGGAAGAAACGTAGTTCTTGACAAACCATACGGTGCTCCGCTTATCACAAACGACGGTGTTACAATCGCAAAAGAAATTGAACTGGAAGACGGATTTGAAAACATGGGCGCACAGCTGATCAAAGAAGTTGCTTCCAAAACAAACGATGTAGCAGGTGATGGTACAACAACAGCTACTGTTCTTGCACAGGCTATGGTTCACGAAGGAATGAGAAACCTGGCAGCAGGCGCTAACCCGATCATCCTCAGAAAAGGAATGAAGAAAGCTACAGATGTAGCTGTAGAAGCAATCAAGAACATGAGCCAGACAATCAGCGGCAAGAAACAGATCGCAAACGTTGCATCTATTTCCGCAAGCGATGAGACTGTTGGACAATTAGTAGCAGATGCTATGGAAAAAGTTTCCAAAGACGGCGTTATCACAGTAGAAGAATCCAAGACAATGCACACAGAACTTGACCTTGTAGAAGGTATGCAGTTCGATCGTGGATATGTATCCGCATATATGTCAACAGATATGGAAAAAATGGAAGCAAATCTGGAAGATCCATATATCCTGATCACAGACAAGAAGATCAGCAACATCCAGGAAATCCTTCCATTACTGGAGCAGATCGTAAAAGTTGGTGCGAAACTTCTTATCATTGCTGAAGATGTAGAGGGTGAAGCTCTTACGACTCTGATCGTAAACAAATTAAGAGGAACCTTCCAGGTAGTAGCTGTCAAAGCTCCGGGATATGGTGACAGAAGAAAAGAAATGCTTCAGGATATCGCAATCCTTACAGGCGGCCAGGTAATCTCCGAAGAAGTTGGTCTGGAACTGAAAGACGCAACTATGGAGCAGTTAGGACGTGCAAAATCTGTTAAAGTTGCAAAAGAGAACACAGTTATCGTTGACGGTATGGGTGACAAAGATGCAATTGCAAACCGTGTTGCTCAGATCCGTGGACAGATTGAAGAAACAAAATCTGAATTTGATAAAGAAAAATTACAGGAAAGACTTGCAAAACTGGCTGGCGGCGTAGCTGTTATCCGTGTTGGTGCTTCCACTGAGACAGAAATGAAAGAAGCTAAGCTTCGTCTGGAAGATGCTCTTGCAGCTACAAGAGCAGCAGTAGAAGAAGGTATCATCGCAGGTGGCGGCTCTGCTTACATCCACGCATCCAAAGAAGTTGCAAAACTTGCAACAACTCTGGAAGGTGACGAGAAGACAGGTGCAAACATCATCCTGAAAGCTCTGGAAGCTCCTCTGTTCCGCATTTCTGCAAATGCAGGACTTGAAGGTTCCGTAATCATCAACAAAGTAAGAGAATCCGAACCGGGAATCGGCTTCGATGCTCTGAATGAAAGATATGTAGATATGGTAAGCGAAGGTATCCTTGACCCTGCAAAGGTTACAAGAAGTGCTCTTCAGAATGCTACAAGTGTTGCATCTACATTACTGACAACAGAATCTGCTGTTGCGATCATCAAAGAAGACACACCGGCACCGGCTGCTAACCCGGGAATGGGAATGATGTAATCTTTAATAAACGATAAAATTATACCGCAGTATGCTCAGATAAAAATAGTATGTTACTGTTCACTCCGTTCACAGTAACATAGCCAAAATTCATTCCAGATTGCCTGCGGCAATGGAATTTTGGCTTGTATGTCTCGGGATTTTGGCATATTCATGCCAAAACACCTCGCGGAACAGTGGTGTGTGAACAGTAACAATAGTACAGGTGGAATATGTGAAACGGAACCGTCGTCATAGACGATGGTTCCGTTTTGTGATATAATGCAGAAAAACAGCATGATGAATAAAATATAATTGTTAAATATGCTGTGCAAAAAAAAGCTGCTTTCAACAGCTGAACAAATGAAAAGGAGACGAAACAATGGGCGACTTGTATTCAGAATTACTGGTAAAGAAAGATAAGACGGCTAAAGACAGCCTGCTCAAATACGGTCTGATCGTTTTGACAGTGCTGGCAGTATTTGCCGGACTTATCATCACACCGCTGGCACTGATCATTGCCGTAGCGCTTGGAATTGCATGCTATTTTGTAATCCCGAAAACAGATGTAGAATATGAATATCTGTTTATCAATGGCGATTTTGACATCGACATGATCATGTCAAAGACAAAAAGAAAGAAAGTAAAGAGCTTCAAATTATCAGAAGCAGATCTGGCAGCACCGCTGGATTCCCACAGAATGGACTATTACAACGGAAACCAGAACATGAAAGTACTGGACTTTTCATCAGGAAATCCGGAGCATAAACGCTTTGGTGTTATCACAAGACTGGACGGAAATTTATGCAAGATCATCCTGGAACCGGATGAGGCACTTGCACAGGCTATGAAAAATTCAGCACCGAGCAAAGTTTTTTTGGATTGACATAGAATCTGATTTTTGTTACACTTGTTGAAAATAAAAGGACCAGTTGCTGGTTCCTTTTTACATTACAATAGTAATTTAATTTCATATACGCAAGGGAGGAAATGCAATGGGTACTATCATTGGTGAAGGCATTACTTTTGATGACGTGCTGTTAGTTCCGGCATATTCAAAGGTAATTCCGAATCAGGTAGATGTCACAACTTACTTAACAAAGAAGGTTAAACTGAACATTCCTATGATGAGTGCAGGAATGGATACAGTAACCGAGCATCGCATGGCGATCGCTATGGCGAGACAGGGTGGTATTGGTATTATTCATAAGAATATGTCCATTGAAGCGCAGGCAGAAGAGGTAGACAAGGTAAAACGTTCTGAGAACGGTGTTATCACAGATCCTTTCTATTTATCTCCTGAACATACACTTAAGGACGCAGATGAGTTAATGGCAAAGTTCCGTATCTCCGGTGTGCCGATCACAGAGGGCAGAAAACTGGTCGGAATCATTACCAATCGTGATCTGAAGTTTGAGACAGATTTCAGCAAGAAGATTAAAGAGTGCATGACTTCTGAGGGACTGATTACAGCCAAAGAGGGAATTACACTGGAAGATGCCAAGAAGATTCTGGCAAAATCACGTAAAGAGAAATTACCTATTGTAGATGATGACTTTAATTTAAAAGGCTTAATTACTATTAAAGATATTGAGAAACAGATCAAATATCCTCTGGCTGCAAAGGATGAGCAGGGACGTCTTCTCTGCGGTGCTGCGGTAGGAATCACTGCTAATGTACTTGCACGTGTTGATGCACTTGTAAAGGCATCTGTAGACGTGATCGTAATTGATTCTGCACATGGACATTCAGAGAACATTCTGAAGGCTGTACGCGAGATCAAGGCAGCATATCCGGAACTGCAGGTGATCGCAGGTAACGTAGCAACAGGTGCTGCGACAAAGGCTCTGATCGAGGCCGGTGTAGATGCAGTTAAGGTTGGTATCGGACCTGGATCTATCTGTACCACACGAGTTGTTGCAGGTATCGGTGTTCCGCAGATCACTGCTGTTATGGACTGCTACGAAGCTGCAAAAGAATATGGAATCCCGATCATTGCAGACGGTGGTATCAAGTATTCCGGAGATGTCACAAAGGCAATCGCAGCCGGTGCGAATGTCTGCATGATGGGAAGCATGTTTGCAGGATGCGACGAGAGCCCGGGAACATTCGAACTGTATCAGGGCAGAAAATATAAAGTATACCGCGGTATGGGATCTATCGCAGCTATGGAGAACGGAAGTAAAGACCGTTACTTCCAGGAGAATGCGAAGAAACTTGTTCCGGAAGGCGTAGAAGGACGTGTTGCTTACAAAGGACATGTTGAGGATACTGTATTCCAGCTCATGGGCGGTCTCCGTTCCGGTATGGGATATTGTGGAGCAGAAACTATTGAGAAGCTTAAAGAAACAGGCAGATTCATCAAGATTTCTGCTGCATCTCTTAAGGAATCTCATCCACATGATATTCATATCACAAAAGAAGCTCCGAACTATAGCGTAGATGACAAATAATAAATTTCAGGTGTAATATATGCCCCGGCTGGCTGCTGATGGAAAGAAATAAGATTTCCAGGCATGCCGGCCGGGGTATTTTTTGCAGGGAGTAAAATCCCGTAAGAGAAGGTAAAAATGCAAAAGCATACAAACAAAAAGAAAAAAACAGATACCAGAACAGGAAAAACTGCAGCAAAAAAGAAAAACAGCAGGTCGAAAAGACGAAAGAGCAGCAGAGTAAGGCAGAGAAATCAGAGAATTCTTATGAGCCTTATGCTGCTCGTGATCATAGTTCTGATCGGGTGGATCATAATAAATCGGGCCAGTGAAAATGGATGGAGTATTGGGGACTTTTTACATAATTCTGACACGATGGTTTCTGATGGGGAACAGTCAGGAACAGATAATACGGATTCTTCAGGCGGACCGGAACAATGGCAAAAAGAAGGGGCGCCGTACATAGATGTGGAACTGCTGACGCCGAATGAATATTCCAGACCGCAGATTCCCATTGAGAGTGTACAGTATATTGCCATTCATTATACTGCAAATCCGGGGGCAACAGCCATTGCAAACAGGAACTACTTTGAGAATCTGGCGACTACTCATGACACAAAGGTGAGCAGTCATTTTGTAGTGGGGCTGGATGGGGAAGTGGTGCAGTGTATTCCTACGTCAGAGATGTCCTATGCGACGAACTCACGTAATGTAGATACTTTGTCCATCGAGTGCTGTCATCCGGATGAGACGGGGAAATTTAATGAGGCAACTTATGATTCGGCAGTGAAGCTTTCTGCGTGGTTGTGCGTGCGGTTTGGGCTTACATCAGAGAACGTGATCCGGCATTATGATGTTACCGGAAAAAACTGTCCGAAATATTATGTGGAGAATCCGGATGAATGGATACAGATGAAATCGGATATTGCGGTGCAGATTGATGTTGATTATGGTTTGCAGGATGTTCAGTAAAACGGTGACTGTTTACACACTACTATCCCGAGACATACAAGCCGGAATTCCATTGCTGCAGGCAATCTGGAATGAATTTTGGACACGTTACTGAGAACGGAGTGGACAGTAAGGCAAAACGAAAATTCAGCACAGTACAAAAAAATTTGCCTTGAAATCCACAAAGAAGTATTGTACTATAATAACAACGTGTGATTTTTTTTCACAACAGTGCCTGCATGACTGGCGGAAGTAGGATTACCTACAGGGAGTGCAGCGAGTATATGAGCCGACCGCCTGGGCAGCCTGGAAATTATTCAATGAATAAATAGGTTTCCCAGGCTTTTTTTAACCTTATTTTTAACGAAAAGGAGAAAAATTATGGAAATGTTATCACTGGAAAAAGAACTGAAAGAGAATTCCTATCCTGGCAGAGGAATTGTGATTGGACGTTCCGCAGACGGTAAGAAAGCAGTGACAGCTTATTTCATCATGGGCAGAAGCGAGAACAGCAGAAACAGAGTATTTGTAGAGGATGGTGAGGGAATCCGTACCCAGGCATTTGATCCGTCCAAACTTACAGATCCGAGTCTGATCATCTATGCACCTGTACGTGTACTGGGAAACAAAACAATCGTAACTAACGGAGATCAGACAGATACCATTTATGAGGGAATGGATCATCAGCTTACTTTTGAGCAGTCCTTAAGAAGCAGAGAATTCGAGCCGGACGGTCCGAACTATACACCTCGTATCTCCGGTGTTATGCACGTAGAGAACGGAAAATTCAACTATGCAATGTCAATTCTCAAGAGCAACAACGGAAATCCGGATGCATGTAACAGATACACATTTGCATATGAGAATGCCATTGCAGGAGAGGGACATTTCATCCATACTTATAAATGTGACGGAAATCCACTTCCAAGCTTTGAAGGCGAACCGAAATTGGTAGCAATTCCGGATGATATGGATGAGTTTGCAGAACTTCTCTGGAACAGCCTGAACGAAGATAACAAAGTATCTCTGTTTGTAAGATATATTGATATTGAGACAGGTAAGTACGAAAGCAAGATCATTAATAAGAATAAATAATAGTCACTTACTGAGTACAGATAGTGCTCATAGATTATTGTGAACATAAGACGATGCTTTCGCAGTAAGAAATTATTTACAGGAATTAATTTTAAAATACTTATTTGGTTCATACGGAGGATTTATATAATGAAAGAATTCGAATTAAAATATGGCTGTAACCCGAATCAGAAACCTGCAAAAATTTATATGGCAGACGGATCTGAGCTTCCGGTAAAGATCCTTTCCGGAAGACCGGGATATATCAATTTCCTGGATGCTTTTAATGGCTGGCAGCTGGTATCCAATCTGAAGAAAGCAACAGGACTTCCTGCAGCTACATCTTTTAAACATGTATCTCCTGCCGGTGCTGCTGTAGGACTTCCTCTTACAGAGACTCTGGCAAAGATCTACTGGGTAAATGATATGGACTGGAAGAATTTTTCACCATTAGCATGCGCTTATGCAAGAGCTCGCGGTGCTGACAGAATGTCCTCTTTTGGTGATTTTATTTCTCTTTCTGATGTGTGTGATAAAGATACAGCACTTCTGATCAAGAGAGAGGTATCTGACGGTGTTATTGCACCTGGATACACAGAGGAAGCACTGGAGATCCTGAAGCAGAAGAAAAAAGGAAACTACAATGTGATCCAGATCGATGAGAACTTTGTACCGGCTCCGCTGGAACACAAAGAAGTATTTGGTGTAACTTTTGAGCAGGGCCGTCAGGAGCTTGAGATCGATGATGCAATGCTTTCCAATATTGTGACAGAGAATAAAGAGCTTACAGAGGAAGCAAAACGTGATATGAAGATTTCTCTGATCATCCTGAAATATACACAGTCCAACTCTGTATGTTTCGTAAAAGATGGACAGGCTATCGGTGTTGGTGCAGGACAGCAGTCACGTGTACATTGTACAAGACTTGCAGGACAGAAGGCAGACAACTGGTTCCTTCGCCAGTGCCCGAAAGTGCTGAATCTGCCATTTAAAGATACAATTTCACGTGCGGAACGTGACAATGCCATTGATGTTTATATCGGGGATGAATATATGGATGTACTTGCTGATGGTATGTGGGAGAAAACTTTCACAGAGAAACCGGAAGTATTTACAAAAGAAGAGAAACGTGCATGGCTGGATCAGATGACGGATGTTACACTGGGATCTGATGCATTCTTCCCATTCAGTGATAATATTGAGCGTGCTCATAAGAGTGGTGTGAAGTATATTGCGCAGCCGGGTGGATCTGTGCGTGATGATGCTGTGATCGAGACTTGCAATAAATATGGAATGGTGATGAGTTTTACTGGTATCAGATTGTTCCATCACTAAATCCAAGTGACGTGTGAAAAAAATAATGGTTTGGGGCGCGGTTTCGGAGCCTAAGAAAAACTAAGCGTCAGGGAATCTGCTAAAAACATGTAAAAAAATCTCAAACTCGCCGCAAATGCGGCTCAGACAGTGAGATTTTTTTACATAACGCAGATTTCCTGACGCTAATTTTTTCTAAGACTCCTGCAAATGCGCCCCAAACCATTATTTTTTCACACTGGATATTGGCTATAGATATTATTCGCAGATATGGAATTGCTATAGTTATGGAAAGTTAATAAAAGGGGATGAAAAAAGCATCAGCCTTAGCTGATGCTTTAAGAGCGATAGACGGGGCTCGAACCCGCGGTCTCGACCTTGGCAAGGTCGCGCGTTACCAACTACGCCACTATCGCATTTATGATGTCAGTTGAGTGATTACCTCAGCGACAAAATATATGATACTATATGCAGTGGAGTTTGTCAAATGTTTTTTTATTTATTTTGAAATTTTATATAATGGTTTTATTGAAAAATTATGACTCCCTGAAAAGTGCTGAAATTGGCACTTTTCAGGGAACAATACTTACATATTAAGTTCTTTCATTAATTCTTCCTGAGAAATGAATTCGTGACAGTCAGGGTTGTTTTCGATTTCCTTTAACATTATTAAATCTGTTTCATCGGGTTCAACTTTTTCTATATCTGCGAATGTATCAGGCAGTTTAAAATGTTTTTGAATAATATGCCAGAAGATATTAGCATCTTTATCACTCATAATTGATACAGCACCTATAATACGTTCTTTAACATTAGTCATAAAATCACACTCCTTTATAAATCTGTCCACGATTGCCAATCATTCTAATAAAAATAATATTGTCAATATTATTAAAAATTACACGATAATCGCCTATTCGTAGTCGATAACCGTATTTGCCTTGCAATGTTTTAACATCTCCTTTTGGGAGAACTGATATTGCATTAAGAATCTGCTTTTGAGTAATAGTATCTTGTTTCTTTAAAAAATTAAGGGCCTGTTTTGAATATTTAATTTCCAGATTTCTCACTCCTTTACGAAAAAATATTTATATTTTATCTTATCTTTCGTAAGGCAGAATAGAATTCTGATAATTTTACTATAGCATATAGAAATAATAGAAGCAATATAGTTTATGAAGATTCCGTGAAGGATGGGGTGGAAAATGTTACTGTTCACACACCACTATCCCGCGAGGTGTTTTGGCATGAATATGCCAA
>OBUS01000121.1_pt1 | contig 87584 bp, 83 predicted proteins | sample 1475921 | NCBI WGS metagenome assembly OBUS01 (sample SAMEA2579948, study PRJEB22360) | human gut metagenome | reverse complement strand
ATTTGCGTAAAATTCATATGCCCCGTTCGAATCATCTCCTTTGCGGACTCAATCTTCATGTTGGAGAAATATTCGATAATACCCAAACCGGTCTTTTGCTGGAATAATTTTTGAAGCTGTGAGCGTCCAATCATATTATCCTTGCAGATCTGCTCAATCGTAATCCGCGAGTTCAAGTGTGTCTCCATATAATGAATAATTCGGTTCAACACTTCCGTATCACTTTTCATCTTAGTTACTTTTAAAGCTGGAACTGTGCTGTCAGAGTGCACTGCAGATGTCTGGTTGTATCTTCTCATTAAGTGAATCAGGAAATATTCTAAATGGATCTTAATCAGTTGCTCTGCATCCGGTGTAGCAGAATCTGAGCGAATCATCTCGGTCTGATAAGGATCGTCAAGCCGTCCTTTGAACACTGTTTTTGCTTCGGCGATAATGTCAGCTAAAATAGTTCTTTCTAATTCGTCGATTTTTAAAATCTTCTCTTTGAAAAAGGACATTGCCGGATTCGTGCAGCGAAAAGAAATCACAACCAGATTCGGCGCGGATGTACCTGTTGCATCTACGGTGTGAAATTCGTTTGGCTTATGAAAGGCAACCTGCCCTTTTTTTAAGATGATATCTGAATCACCCATCCGAATCTTTACGTCACCTTTGTCTACACATATAAATTCCCAAAAATCATGTGACTCTCCTGGAAAAGAAAAGTCACTCATATATTCAAAATAGTGTATCGTAAAAATCTTATCGACAGTAATGCAGTCTTTTAAATCAATACTTTTATAATTCATGTCTTATTCCACCTTGTCTCTCATCAAGTCTAGTATCTGATATGACAAGTATAATCGGATTTTTTGGAAAAATCAACTTATGATATGTGAGATTTCTGTAAAAATAGAGCATGTTTTACAAAAAATGACAGGTGAATTATTAAAAATTTGCTATAAAAACAATATTAATAAAAAAGCCAGCAACAATTGAGTAGATTTATAGAAAAAACTAAATTATACTGTCTGTATAAATTGAGGTGTACGAAGAAAGGAGTTTCGTTATGAGCGAAAAGTTAAGAGGAAGAGTTACAATTCCTACAGATGTGGACGTAGTTCCTGAGACATTGGAACTTGTAAAACGTTGGGGAGCAGATGCGATCCGTGACTGTGATGGAACAGACTATCCGGCGGAATTAAGAGATGTGGATGCGAAAGTGTATTCTACATATTACACAACAAGAAAAGATAATGCATGGGCAAAGGCGAATCCAGATGAGATTCAGCAGATGTACATTATGACATCTTTCCATACAGCTGTGGAAGCTGAGTTATCTATCCACTTGATGGATCACTTATATCCAGATATGTTGAAAGTAAATTCTCACGATGATATCAGAAGATGGTGGGAAGTTATTGACCGTACAACAGGTGAAGTTGTTCCGGTAGAAGAGTGGGATTACAGTGAGGAGACAGGAGATGTCACAATTCACAACGCAAAGAAATTCCATGATTATACAGTAAGTTTTCTTGCATACATTATGTGGGATCCGGTACATATGTACAATGCAGTAATCAATGACTGGAAGGGTGTGGAAAAACAGATCACATTCGACGTTCGTCAGCCAAAGACAAAAGAATTTACAATGAAGCGTCTTCGCAAATACATCGAAGACAATCCGCATATTGATGTTATTCGTTATACAACATTTTTCCATCAGTTCACGTTGATTTTCGATGAACTTGCAAGAGAAAAATATGTAGACTGGTACGGATATTCAGCATCAGTAAGTCCATATATTTTGGAACAGTTTGAACAGGAAGTTGGATATAAATTCAGACCTGAATACATTATCGATCAAGGTTACATGAACAACCAGTATCGTATTCCATCAAAAGAGTTCAAAGACTTCCAGGCATTCCAAAGAAGAGAAGTTGCAAAACTTGCAAAAGAGATGGTAGACATCACACATGAGATGGGTAAAGAAGCAATGATGTTCCTTGGCGATCACTGGATCGGTATGGAACCATTCATGGATGAATTCAAATCCGTTGGTTTGGATGCTGTAGTAGGAAGTGTTGGTAATGGTTCTACACTTCGTCTGATCAGTGATATTCCAAACGTAAAATATACAGAAGGACGTTTCCTTCCATACTTCTTCCCGGATACATTCCACGAAGGCGGAGATCCGGTAAAAGAAGCAAAAGTAAACTGGGTAACAGCAAGACGTGCGATTCTTAGAAAACCAATCGACAGAATCGGATACGGCGGATATTTGAAACTTGCTTTAGACTTCCCTGAGTTTATTGATTATGTGGAAAGTGTATGTGATGAATTCCGTACATTATACGAAAACATTAAAGGAACAACTCCATACTGCGTGAAGACAGTTGCAGTATTGAACAGCTGGGGCAAGATGAGAGCATGGGGCAATCACATGGTTCACCACGCTTTATATCAAAAACAGAACTATTCTTATGCAGGAATCGTAGAGGCGCTTTCCGGAGCACCATTTGATGTACGTTTCATCAGCTTTGATGATATCAAAAATGATCCGAAGGTGTTAAATGATATTGACGTTATCATCAACGTAGGTGGCGCATACACAGCACACAGCGGTGGTTCTGCATGGGCAGACGAGACAATCGTAACAGCAGTGAAAGAATTTATCTACAACGGTGGTGGATTTATTGGTGTTGGTGAGCCGACAGCTTACCAGTGGGAAGGACGTTACTTCCAGCTTGCAAATGCACTCGGTGTAGAAAAAGAAAACGGATTTAACTTAAATACAGATAAATATAACTGGGAAGAACATGATCACTTTATCAAAGAAGACTGCACAAAAGATATTGATTTCGGAGAAGGACAGAAGAATATCTTCGCATTGGACGGAACAACAATCTTAAGACAGATTGATAAAGAAGTTCAGATGGCAGTAAATGATTTTGGTAACGGACGTTGTGTATATATCAGCGGACTTCCATACAGCTTTGAAAATAGCCGTCTGTTATACCGTTCTATCCTTTGGTCAGCACATGACGAAGATAACCTTCACAAATGGTTCAGCACAAACTTCAATGTAGAAGTACATGCCTATGTGAAGAACGGAAAATACTGTGTTGTAAACAACACATATGAGCCACAGAGCACAACAGTATATAAAGGTGACGGAACAAGCTTTGACTTAGATTTAGATGCAAATGAAATCATTTGGTATGAAATTTAATGTTAATAAAAACGAGATTACACGACTTGTGTAATCTCGTTTTTTGTAATCAATTTTATAGAACAATTCTTTTTGGTAAAAATCATGGTTAAAAGACATTTTTTTAAGTAATTAACTTAAAAAGAAACATGAAAAGCAATATATATAAAATATAGAGCAAAATTCGTATAGAAAAAATGACGGTAGTGGTGTAAGATAAATATCAAGAAATAAACAGAATGAACAATTAAGGAGGATATTGTTATGAAAATGAAAAAAATTGTAGCACTGTTTCTTTCAGCAGCTATGGTTGCTTCTATGGCAGTTGGATGCGGAAGCAAAGATGATGGAAAGAAAGATGCAAGTTCTGATGGAAAGACAGTATTGAAATTTGCTGCTTTCGAAGGTGGTAATGGAACTGAGATTTGGGAAAAAATCGCTGATGCTTTTGAAAAATCTCATGAGAATGTAGAAGTTGAGTTAGAGATGTCTTCAGAATTAGACAAAGACTTGACAAAAGATTTCCAGAATGGAGATATTCCGGACGTTGTATACTACAACTTAGGACAACCAAGTGGTTTCACAGAGACAATGTTAAAAGAGAATGCAATCGCAGATCTTTCTGATGTATTTGATGAAGAGTTAACATCTAAATTAGTAGGTGGAATTACAGAGAACTCAGCAGCTCAGCCATACGGTGATGGAAAAGTTTACCTTGCTCCAATCACATACACACCAACAGGATTCTGGTATAACAAAGATTTGTTTGGTGAAGGAAAATACACACTTCCTACAACATGGGAAGAGTTCTTCGCACTTGGAGATCAAGTAAAAGCAGAAGGAAAATCAGTATTTACATATCCTACAACAGGATACTTTGATACAACAATGTATCAGATGTTAGCTCAGGCTGGCGGAATGGACTTCTACAACAAAGCTGTTCAGTACGACAAAAATACATGGACATCTGCAGAAGGAAAAGAAGTTGTTGACACAATCGCTAAATTAGCTTCACCAGAATATTTATGGTCTGATACAGTTGCAAATGCAAACGCTGATGGTGGATTCAAATTGAACCAGCAGGCAGTAATCGACGGACAAGCATTATTTATGCCAAACGGTAACTGGGTAATCGGTGAAATGGCTGACTCTACACCAGAAGGATTCAACTGGGCAATGATGGCACAACCAAAATTCTCAGCAGATCAGGAAAACTACGTATACACATACACAGAGCAAATGTGGGTACCAGCTGAAGCACCTAACTTGGATTTAGCAAAAGAATTCATCGAATTCATGTACTCTGATGAAGTAGTAGATCTTATGTTAGCAAATGAAACAACAGATAAAGAGACAGGTGAAAAGACAGCAACACCGATCGTTCCACCAGTTCTTGGAGCATCTGATAAGCTTCCAGAGGGACCAGTTAAAGATTCATATACATTAGTATCTCAGGATGGATACAATGCAGTATCTGGTGTATGGGCAACAACTGAAGCTATCAATGGATTTGATATGTCTAAGACAGTATACGGAGCGATTGACGCACTTAATACTGGAGACTTAACAGCTGACGCTTATCAGAAACAATTAGTAGATGCTTGGGCTACATGTTTAGAGCACCTTAAATAGTCAGAGAAGACTCGAAGTAAGACTTGGAAGTTTTTAAAGCGGTGAGTTCCAAAACTCACCGCTTTTCTAAAGAAAGAGGAACGATTTATGAACAGAAAAAGCGCACAAAGAAGATTTGTTTTTGCTTGCCTGGCTCCGGCCACATTCTTATTAGCACTGTTTATTTTTATTCCAACAGTGAATGTATTTAGAATGTCATTGTACCGTATGGGCGGAATCACGAACAAACAGACATTTGTAGGGTTTGAGAATTTTAAAAACTTAATGGGGGATAAGAATTTCTTGCAGGCAATGCAGAATTCCATTTTGATTATTGTTATGGTAACACTTTGTACAATCGTGCTTGCAGTTTTGTTTGCGACATTGTTACAGAGAGGGAACTTTAAGGGAAATAACTTTTTCAGAGTTGTTTTCTATATTCCAAACATTTTGAGTATTGTAGTTATTGCAGGTATCTTCGGAGCAATCTATAATCCAAGTACCGGTCTTTTGAATACGTTCTTAAGAGCAATTGGTTTGGGCGGTTTGGCAAGACAGTGGATGTCAGAATCGAATATTGTAATCTATTCAGTGATTTTTGCACTTGTTTGGCAGGCAATCGGATACTACATGGTTATGTACATGTCAAGTATGGCATCTATCCCACCGGATTATTATGAGGCTGCATCGCTTGATGGTGCAACAGAACTTCAGATGTTCTCTAAGATTACATTCCCGTTGATCTGGAGCAATATCCGTACAACACTTACATTCTACATTATCAGTACAATCAACTTGAGCTTCTTGTTCGTTCAGATTATGTCAGATGGTGGACCGAATGGAAAAACAGAAGTATTCTTGAACTACATGTATAAACAGGCATATGGAAACGGTGCATACGGATACGGTATGGCAATCGGTGTAGTAGTATTTATCTTCTCATTTGCATTGTCAGGAATTATCAATAAGATTACAGACCGTGAAGTATACGAATTCTAGGAAGGGAGAGCGAAAAAGATGAAGAAAAAACCGGGTAAAATTATATCTAAAATACTTGTCTATATAGCTCTTCTTGCTTTGGCAATTTCGATTATTGTGCCAGTTGCATGGGTATTTATGGCAAGTTTGAAAAAGAACTCTGAATTTATCGGAAAAGATATCAGTCCTTGGTCTTTACCAGAGACGTTCCGCTATCAGAACTTTGTAACTGCATTTCGTGATGCAAACATGGGAACATTTTTCCTGAACTCAGTAATTGTTACAGCGATTGCGCTTGTATTGTTATTGATTCTTGCGCTTCCGGCATCTTATGTGTTGGCAAGATTTGACTTCAAAGGAAGAAAGATTTTGAATGGTGCTTTTATGGCAGGACTTTTTGTAAACATCAACTACATTGTAGTGCCGATTTTCTTGATGTTAAGTTCTGCAAACAGAGCTTTGGGAGTTGAATTTTTCTTGAATAATCGACTCATATTGGCGATTATTTATGCTACAAGTGCACTGCCATTTACAGTGTATTTGCTGAGCAGTTACTTTAAAACACTTCCAAAAGGATTTGAGGAAGCTGCTTACATCGATGGATGTGGTTACTTTAAGACGATGACAAAGATTATGGTGCCAATGGCAAAACCAAGTATTATTACAGTAATCTTGTTTAACTTCCTGTCATTCTGGAATGAATATATCATCGCTTACACATTGATGGATGGTAATGACACTCTTGCTATGGGACTTAAGAACCTGATGGCAGTACAGAAGACAGCAACAAACTATGGTATCATGTATGCAGGTCTTGTAATCGTTATGTTACCAACATTGATTCTGTACATTTGTGTTCAGAAACGTTTGACAGAGGGTATGACTCTCGGTGGATTGAAAGGTTAGGAGGTAGATGAGATGAATAATGCAGTAAGAAACATTATTATGATTATCGTATTTGTTGTCTGCCTGGCTCTGATCATTATTGGACAAAGAAATATCTCAGTCTCAGGTCTTGTGATGGAACTTGTTGGACTTGTTGGGCTGCTGACTCTTTTGTTCGTATACAACCACAGATATAAATAGAGATTATGATAGAAAGACACCGGATTATGATTGTCCGGTGTCTTTTTGTAACTCTTCATTTTGTCGGTAGGCATTTGGTGACATGCCTGTCTCTTTTCGAAAAACCTGGGAAAAATAGGATTGGGAAGAAAAGCCGATGGAAGCTGCAATTTTGGAGATTGGATAATTGGTTGTAGCAAGTAAATGTTTGCCTTCAACAAGTCTTCGGTTAATCAAATAATTGATTGGAGACACTCCCTTATAGTTTTTAAATGCATGAACAAGATAATATTTGTTCAAATAAGTGAGATCACTCAGCGTCTGAAGTGTAATATCTTCCATAAAATGCTCATCAATATATTGTTCGACAAAACGACATTCTTTTGTAATCTTTTTTGTTGGTGTGAATGACAGCTGTTTCTTTGTTCTTCTAACCAATGTTAATACAAGCGCCTCCAATAAATTTTGGCAGACAGTTTCGAAATACTCTCCTTTATTTTGAATCTCCCGAAGAAGTGTCTTTAAGTAAAAAGAGAATTCTTCTTTATATTCATGAAAATTATGCAGACTGTAATCATAGGTGGTGTCAAGATTCCCATCTTTGAATTTCAGGCCGTTGATTCCAAGTGCGATATACTCAAGTGGTCTGCCTTTGCTGCCCAGCTCTGTATGAGAAACATTTGGGTTGATGATGACGAGGTCATCTTCTTTGACCGGAAATTTTTTATCCTCCACAAGAAAATAGCCACTGCCCTGAACGACATAGAATAATTCTGTAAAATGATGCGTATGGGCAATGCTGTGCCAGTCTGTATCATATCGAGCTTGAGTGATATATAGTAAACGGATATTCAGTTTTTCAAGTTCGGTCTCCTCAAGACCATAACGTCGATTGCTCATATAAATCTTCTCCCTTGTATTTTAGGCGTTTTTAATGATATTATATCTTATAGAATTCTAGAATGCAAAGAAAAAGTGTAAATAATACAAACATAGAGATTAATCAGATAAAGATTTTTAAAGACATTTGTACTAGAATAAAAGATAGAAAAGAAATTGGGGTTTGGAGGTCTTAATCATGAAAAAACCAGTATTAGTAATTATGGCAGCAGGAATGGGAAGCAGATATGGCGGATTAAAACAGATTGATCCGGTGGACGAGCAAGGTCATATCATTATGGATTTCTCAATCTATGATGCAAAAAAAGCGGGATTTGAAAAAGTAGTATTTATCATTAAAAAAGAAAATGAGGCTGATTTTAAAGAGGCTGTCGGAAAACGTATGGAAGAAGTAATGGAAGTGTCTTATGTATTCCAGGATTTACATAACTTGCCGGAAGGATATGAAGTGCCTGAAGGACGTGTGAAACCATGGGGAACAGCACATGCAGTATTCAGCTGTATCGATGAGATTGACGGACCTTTCGCAGTAATCAATGCAGATGATTACTATGGAAGAGATGCATTCCAGAAAATTTATGACTACCTGTCAACACACGAAGACGATGATAAATTCCGTTACACAATGGTAGGTTATCAATTAGAAAATACATTGACTGAGAACGGTCATGTGGCACGTGGTGTCTGCACGATGAATGAAGCCGGAGAACTTGTGAGCGTTGTGGAAAGAACACGCATCGAGAAAAAAGGAGACGGAGCGGCGTACACAGAAGATGAAGGAGAGACATGGACAGAACTTCCAAAAGGAAGCATTGTTTCTATGAATATGTGGGGATTCACAGCAAGCATCCTTCAGGAGATTAAGAACGGATTTACAGCATTTTTAGATGAAGGACTTAAGACAAATCCTTTGAAATGTGAATACTTCCTTCCGACAGTTGTAAGTAATCTGCTTGCAGAAGACCGTGCAACAGTGGCAGTTCTGACATCAGCAGACAAATGGTACGGAGTGACATATAAAGAAGATAAACCGGTTGTAGTGAATGCGATTAAAAATATGAAAGAATCAGGTTTGTATCCAGAGAACCTGTGGGGAGAAAAATAATGGGAAGAATTTCAGATAGACAAATAGATGAAGCAATTGCAAATTTTAGATTTGAAGGGACATTGATTGAACAAAGACCATATGGAAACGGACACATCAATGATACATTCCTTTTGACATTTGATATCGGGGAGATGGGAAGACTGCGCGTGATCTTACAGTGCATGAACAAATCCATTTTTACAAAACCGGTAGAACTTATGGAGAATGTTTTAGGAGTGACTTCTTATCTGCGCAAAAAGATTATCGAGAACGGTGGAGACCCGGAAAGAGAGACTTTGAACGTAATTCGCACTGTAGCAAACAGACCATATTTTGTGGATTCACAGGGAGATTACTGGAGAGCATATAAATTCATCGAAGGAGCAACAAGCTATGATCAGGTAGAGACACCGGAGGATTTCTATCAGAGCGCAGTTTCATTTGGTAATTTCCAAAGACTGCTTGCAGACTATCCGGCAGAGACACTTCACGAGACAATTGTAGGCTTTCATGATACAAAAGCAAGATTTGCTACATTCAAGAAAGCGGTAGAAGAAGATGTGTGCGGACGTGCAGCATCTGTACAGAAAGAAATCGATTTTGTACTTGCACATGAAGACGTTGCAAATGTATTCGGAGATATGCTTGCAAATGGAGAACTTCCACTTCGTGTTACTCACAATGACACAAAATTGAATAACATCATGATTGATGACAAGACAGGAAAAGGTATCTGTGTGATCGACTTAGACACTGTTATGCCGGGACTTGCAATGAATGACTTTGGTGATTCTATCCGTTTTGGTGCAAGCACAGCAGCAGAAGACGAGCAGGATCTTTCAAAAGTATCTTGTGATATGGAATTGTTTGATGTGTATGCAAAAGGTTTCATTGAAGGATGCGGCGGCAAATTGACACAGAAAGAAATTGAAATGATGCCGATGGGAGCAAAAGTAATGACATTTGAATGTGGTATGAGATTCCTTACTGACCACCTTCAGGGAGATACATACTTTAAGATCCACAGAGAGAACCATAACCTTGACAGATGTCGTACACAGTTTAAACTGGTGGAAGACATGGAAGCAAAATGGGATACAATGCAGGAAATTATTAAAAAATACAATTCATAACAGAAAAAATGTTTTGAAACAAAATAGTTGTATATATTAGAGTGAAGTATTATAATAAAGGGCGGGAGAAAAACTCTCGTCCTTGTTAACAAGATGATTAAAAGGAGGATACAATTATGACGATTTTAGTAACAGGTGGAGCAGGATATATCGGAAGCCATACATGTATTGAACTGATCAGTGCAGGATATGATGTGGTTGTAGTAGACAATTTATGTAATTCTTGTAAAGAAGCGTTAGACCGTGTGGAAAAGATTGTCGGAAAGACAATTAAGTTCTATGAAGCAGATATTCGTGATGCAGAAGCGATGAAAAATATCTTTGAGAAAGAAGATATTGATGCAGTAATTCATTTTGCAGGATTGAAATCAGTAGGTGAATCTGTAGCAAAACCATTAGAATATTATGATAACAATATTGCAGGAACTTTGGTGCTTTGTGATGCGATGAGAAATGCAGGCGTGAAGAACATTATCTTCAGCTCTTCTGCAACAGTTTATGGAGATCCTGCATTCGTACCGATCACAGAAGAATGCCCAAAAGGACAGTGCACAAATCCATACGGATGGTCAAAATCAATGCTGGAACAGATTTTAACAGATCTTCATACAGCAGATTCAGAATGGAACGTAGTATTACTTCGTTACTTCAATCCGGTTGGAGCACATAAGAGCGGAACAATCGGAGAGAATCCAAAAGGAATTCCAAACAACTTAATGCCATACATCACACAGGTAGCGGTTGGCAAATTGGAATGCCTTGGAGTGTTCGGTGATGATTATGATACACCGGATGGAACAGGGGTACGTGATTACATCCATGTGGTAGACCTTGCACTTGGACACGTAAAAGCGTTGAAGAAGATCGAAGAAAAAGCAGGAGTGAAAGTTTACAATCTTGGAACAGGAAACGGATACTCTGTACTTGATATGGTAAAAGCATTCGGAAAAGCATGCGGAAAAGAGATTCCATATCAGATCAAGGCGAGAAGACCTGGCGATATTGCATCATGTTATGCAGACCCAACAAAAGCGAAAGAAGAACTTGGCTGGGTAGCAGAAAGAGGACTTGATGAGATGTGCGAGGATTCTTGGAGATGGCAGTCAAATAATCCAGAAGGATATGCTGAATAAAATGTGAGACACCACGCGGTTTGAACCGACCTCCAAAAGTCTAACTTTTGGAGGTCACCTCAGTTGCGTGGTGTTTTATATTCTATGCAAGGAAGCTGCATCCTGTGTAATAAAAGACGCTTTGTAAGGAGCACTTTAAAAGTCCTTGCAAGCTAGAGAGTTCAATGATATGATGAAAAAAAGCATTATATTTTCTATTTATTCTAACCGGTTCTAACCGGAATCTAGTACATTTCATATAGCGGATTTTAGAAAAATCCGTCCTTTCAGAAAATTCATGCTTTCAATTCACAAATTTTACAAGCAGGAGTTTTCGAGGAAGGAAATCTCCTGAACAATTTCATAAGAGGAGGTTTTATACGGAAACGTCGGCGACAGACCGATGGTTGCCTACCACTATATTGAGGGTTATCAGCCACAGGCTTACAACCTGACAAAGACCTTGAGCAAGAATGAAGCAGAAAATGTATTTACATTCGTATATGAGCCGGTTCCGGAGGATACGGTGACAACTGAGACAGAAGTGATCACAAGACCGGACGGAACGACAGGAACCGCAGGCGGAAATGCCGGACAAAATGCGGGAACAACAACCGGTGGAAATACAGCAAACGGAGATGCGCAGGGCACAACAGAAGTTCCGGACGAGGATGTTCCACAAAGTGTAGTAGATTTGGACGATGAAGATGTGCCTTTGGACAACAAAGATCTGGATCGTCCGGGAAGCACAACAAACCGTATTCCAATCTATGCAACAATTGCAGTAGTAGCAGTAGCTGCATTGGCGGCAGCCGGATTTGTATATGTGAAACGATTTAAAAAGAAATAAGACATTCTAAAGGGAGAGACTAGATGAAAAAACCAATTGCAGCGACGGTGTGCAGTGTCGTGGGAACAATTCTTCTGGCGCTTGTCATTGTCGTATGTATTCCGCTGACAGTTCCGCGGATTGCGGGGTATCAGATCTACACAGTGATCAGTGGAAGTATGGAGCCGGCAATTCCGACAGGCAGCCTTGTATATGTAAAAAATACGGCTCCGTCCGGAATCGAAAAAGGTGATGTGATTGCATTTTACGGCTCTTTAGAGAATGGTTCAATCATCACGCACCGTGTTGTGTCAAACAACAGTGTATCCGGTGAGTTTGTCACCAAAGGGGATGCGAATGCAAAAGAGGATATGGAGCCGGTAAGTTACGAGAACTTCCTTGGGAAAGTCACTTTGAGTGTGCCGATGCTTGGAGGGATACTGGCGGCGGTTGTTACTGTTCCGGGAAAAATCGCAGCGGGAAGTATGATTTTGCTGGCGCTGGTGTTACATGCGATTGCCGGGAGACTGAAAAGGAGTTCGAGGGGAAAATGAGATTCGAAACAGGTAAAAATGCTTTAATAAAGAGTATTTTTGCCTGTTTTTTTTAGTGTATATTTATGCGGAGCGTCAGCAGAATGTAGGTAGTGCCTAATGCAATGATTCGAAAAGTGAATAAAAATCGTATAAAATTTTCTGGGAAAACAGTCGACAAAAGTAGAGAAATGTCGTAACATTAAAGAAGCGTATAATATCATACTAGGTAAGATAAGGCATTTAATTAAGATATGACAAAATAAAACAGTTGGAGGATGGTTAGATGAGAGAAGTTTTGGGAAACTTTCAGTGGCGTGTCAGAGCATTTGTTTTGTTATTGCTTGACATTATTGCGATGGGGGTCGCATCGTTCCTTGCACTTTGGGTACAGAGTGAGTTCGTATTTTCAGATATCGGAACAGATGTACTACGGTCGGTATATGGGTATATGCCGTTCAATGTTGTGATTACAGTGGCGATATTTGCACTGTTCCACCTGTATACAAGTCTTTGGAAGTATGCAAGTGTCAATGAGTTGGTGAATGCCGGGCTGGCAGTATTGACAGCCGGAATTTTGAACTGGATTGTTATGTGGATTGCAGGTGTGGGCGCACCAAAGAGCTATCCGATTTTATATATTACATTTTTAGAAATTTTAGTTGTCGTGATTCGTTTTTGGTATCGATTTGTGCGTTATATGCGCAATGAATTCCACGCGCGCGGCAAGAAAGAGAAGATTGCCAATGTTATGGTAATAGGAGCCGGAGATGCCGGAGCTGCCATTGTAAAAGAGATTGGTCTGAGTAAGAATGTCACAAGAAGAGCATGCTGTATGATTGATGACAATCCTGAAAAGCAGGGAAAATACGTTCAGGGATGCCCGGTTGTCGGCGGACGTGATAAGATTGAAAAAGCAGTAGAGCGTTTCCATATCGACAAGATTATCATCGCGATCCCGAACGCTTCTAAGCAGGTGATTCGAGATTTGGTAGAGATTTGCAAAGATACAGGCTGCGATCTTCTGATCCTTCCGGGAATCTACCAGATGATTGACGGAGAGGTCAGCGTGTCACAATTAAGAGAAGTGAATATTGAGGATTTGCTCGGAAGAGAGCCGATTCAGACGAATTTAGATGAGATTCTTGGATATGTTCAGGGAAAAGTTGTCATGGTAACCGGTGGAGGCGGTTCCATCGGTAGTGAGCTGTGCCGTCAGCTGGCATCACACGATGTAAAACAGCTGATCATCGTGGATATATATGAGAATGGCGCATATGATATACAGCAGGAATTACAGCGGAAATATCCAAATCTCGACTTAGTTGTGCTGATTGCCTCTGTCAGAAGCTCTCATCGTATCAATGAGATTATGGAAAAATACCGTCCAAACGTAATCTACCATGCAGCAGCGCATAAGCATGTGCCGCTTATGGAGAGCAGTCCGAATGAAGCAATTAAAAACAACGTAGTAGGTACATATTATCTGGCTACGGCAGCGGGGATGTATGGTGTGGAACGGTTTGTTCTGATTTCTACAGACAAAGCGGTGAATCCGACAAGTATCATGGGTGCGTCTAAACGTATCTGTGAGATGATCATACAGACAATGAACAATAAATATGATACAGAATTCGTAGCGGTACGATTTGGAAACGTACTTGGAAGCAACGGAAGTGTGATTCCGTTGTTCAAAAAGCAGATTGCAGCCGGAGGACCGGTTACGGTTACACATCCGGATATCATACGTTACTTTATGACGATTCCGGAAGCGGTATCGCTTGTACTGCAGGCCGGAGCTTACGCAAAAGGCGGGGAGATCTTTGTGCTTGATATGGGAGAGCCGGTCAAAATTGCCGATCTTGCGAAGAATCTGATCCGCCTGTCCGGATACAAAGTCGGAGAAGATATCGAGATCAAATACACAGGACTTCGTCCGGGTGAGAAGTTGTATGAAGAACTTCTGATGGATGAAGAAGGAATGCAGGATACAGCGAATAAGCTGATTCATATCGGAAAACCAATTGAATTCGATGAGACGGAATTTTTAAGACAGTTGAGATCTTTACAGATTGCGGCGGATAACAACAGTGATAACATCCGACAGCTCGTAAAAGAAATCGTTCCTGCATATGTGATTAAAGAGCATAAAGAACCGGAAGCAAAGAGAATTTTCTTATCTTCCCCAACGATTCGTGGATTGGAACAGGAATTTGTAAAACAGGCATTTGATACAAACTGGGTAGCTCCGCTTGGACCGAATGTCAATGAATTTGAAAAAGAGCTTGCTCAGTATGTACATGGCGGATATGCAGCGGCAGTCAGCGCTGGAACAGCGGCAATCCATCTTGCGTTGAAGCTTGCAGGTGTCAGAGCAGGTGAGAACGTATTCGTATCTTCTCTTACATTCTCAGCAACATGTAATCCGATTTGCTATGAGAATGCAGTGCCGATTTTTATCAATTCCGAGGAAGATACTTGGAATATGGATCCGGAAGCACTGCGTATAGCGTTTAAAAAATATCCGGATACGAGAGTTGTCGTGATTGTGCATTTATATGGAACTCCGGCGAAAATGGATGAGCTTATGAAAATCTGTGAAGAGAACAATGCAATCTTGATTGAGGATGCAGCAGAGAGTTTGGGCGCAACATATCACGGACAGCAGACCGGTACTTTTGGTAAATTTGGTATTTACTCATTCAACGGTAATAAGATTATTACAACATCCGGAGGCGGTATGCTTGTGTCACCAGATCAGAAAGCGATTGAAAAGGCAAAATTCCTTGCAACACAGGCAAGAGAGCAGGAAGTGTTCTATCAACATAAAGAGATTGGTTACAACTACCGTATGTCGAATGTTACAGCTGGTATTGGTAGAGGACAGCTTCATTATTTAGATGAGAATATTTCATTGAAGAGAAATATCTATGAGACATATGAAGATGCATTCAAAGATATTCCGGAAATTACAATGAATCCAATTCCGGAAGATTGTGAAGCAAACTACTGGTTGTCAGCGATGACGCTTTCAAAGGACAGCAAGGTAACACCGATGAATATCATCAACGCATTGAGTGATGAGAATATCGAGAGCCGTCCGATTTGGAAACCAATGCATATGCAGCCGGTATATGAAAACTGTGATTTTATTACAGCAAAAGAAGACGGAACGAGTGTTGCAGAAGATATCTTCAACAGAGGACTTTGTCTGCCAAGTGATATTAAGAATACGAGAGCAGATATGGAACGTATTATCAAAGTAGTGAGAGGAATGTTTGAAAAATAAAATCGTGGATTGTTGGAATTGCGGCAACAAATTTATTCAATTACGCTTGCTGAGTGATAATAAGAGAACCTTGGAACAGCAGGATGTGATTATTGAAGTGGTTAAGAAATGTTTTGAGTAGTGAGAATAAAAAGATGTACAGAAAGTATTTTAAAAGAGTAATTGATTTTTCCTTATCTTTTATGGCGTTGTTAGTGTTGATGCCAGTATTTTTAAGTTTAATAGTTCTAGGTAGTGTGAAAATGAAAGGGAATCCTTTTTTTACACAAAACAGACCGGGAAAGGACGAAAAAATTTTCAAATTAATTAAATTCCGTTCAATGACTTGTGCGAAAGACAAAAATGGGGAGCTATTACCGGATGATATGAGATTGACTAGATATGGAAAGATTCTTAGGAGCACAAGTTTAGATGAACTACCGGAGCTTATTAATATTTTATTGGGAGATATGAGTATTGTAGGTCCTAGACCATTATTGGTTGAATATTTGCCATATTATACGGAAGAAGAAAAATGTAGGCATGATGTGAGACCTGGACTGACTGGTTTAGCTCAGGTTAATGGCAGAAACGCTATAGAATGGGATAAGAAGTTGGCGTATGATGTGGAGTATGTGAACCATATTACATTTTTGAAGGATGTAAAAATAATAATAGCTACTGTGATGAAGGTATTAAAACGGTCAGATATTCAGGTGGGAAGTGAATTTAAAGCGGGAAAATTCATTGATCAACGAAAAGAAAGAATGAATTAGGAGAAGATAAATGGGAGTAATAACAAATGCAGTTAAAGTAGTTCTGGATGATAAAGAAAGAAAAAATATAGTGAAGATATTTAGAGAAGCGCTACACTATATGATGATTGAAAAAGAATTGCCATATTGTTATTTTTCTAATTTGCTTTATAAAAAGGGTGCACCGGATTATAGAAATTTTATCGGATTAAAAAAAGTGTACAATATAATCAATAATTATATGTATAAAAATGGAAGAAATATGGAGTTAGAAGATAAACGTAATTTGGCGAAAACGATATTGGCAGCTGGATTAAATACACCGCAGATATTGGCAAGTAGCATTGTGGATGGGGGGGTATTCCTTGTTCAAAACGAAGAAAAAAATATAATAGAAAACATATCTTTATTAAAAAAGAAATTGGAAGAAATGATAAAAAAGTCTTTCAATAACTCAATATTCGTAAAACCCTCTGATGGAGAGGGTGGAGTGAATACATTCAAATTATACGCGGAAAACCTTAACAGTGAAGATATCGGGATATTATGGAATGCGATGCAGAAAGAAAGTTTTGTGTTTCAGGAAAATATAATACAGAATGAACAGATTAGCAAAATATATGATAAAAGTATAAATACAATAAGAATCCATACATATTTACATGAAGATGATAAAGTGGAAATAGTTTCAGCTTTAATGAGATTTGGTTTCGGAGGTAGCGTAGTAGATAATGGTTGCTCTGGTGGTTTTTTTGTACCGGTAGATATAGAGGAATGGAAACTTTGTGGAAAAGGAAGAACATATTTATCGGCAGGAGCGAAGACGTTTGCAAATCATCCTGATACAAATGTGAAACTGGATGGATACCAACTTCCTTTTGCAGATGAAATAGTTCGTTATGTTACAGTAGGAGCAAAATTATTCTCAGATAACAAATTGATAGGTTGGGATATTGCTTTGACGGAAAATGGACCGATTGTAATTGAAGCAAATGCTGGCCCGCATGTTAGTATGTTGCAGATGGCTTGTGGAGGAATTAAAACACACCCGAGATATAAAGAAATTTTTAAAGATTATATATAAAATAAATATAACTTGAGGGAGAAGTGAAATGAGATTGGAGTTGGATGGAGTTTCATTACGTATATTTGAAGAGGCAGATATTAAACAAAAGGTAGAGTGGATTAATAATCCTCAAAATAATGAGTTCCTACATTATGATATTCCGATTAGTGTAGAAGGAACAAAAAAGTGGTTTGATAATAAAAGTAAGCAGAATAGGATAGATTGTGTAGTAGAGTGGAATAACATTCCAGTTGGTTTAATTGGACTTCTCCAAATTGATAAAGTAAACTGCAAAGCTGAGTATTATATTACAATCGGAAATACAGAGTACAAAAGAAAAGGTATTGCATTGAAAGCCACAAAACTGATACTTACATACGCCTTTAATGTTTTAAAATTAAAAAAAGTATATTTAAATGTAGACGAGAAAAACATTGCGGCATGTTCTTTGTATGAAAAAGTGGGGTTCAAATGTGAAGGGGTATTTGTAGAAGATATGTTCTTCAGAGGAGAATGGATAAATAGAAGAAGATATTCAATTATCAATGAGTCTTTTTTGGGGGGGATAAGAAATGAATATTCGTAAAAATGTATTCTTTTTGTTAGATTCTGCGAAAGGTGGAAAAGTAAAGAAACATTTAAAGAATATAGATCAAATTAATAGAGATAAGACAGGAAAATTGCAGACAAAATATTTAAATAGGATTATGCAATATGCATGTGAAAATATTTCGTTTTACGCAGGAATAGATAGTGAAAATATCAGAAACTTTCCAGTAATGGATAAAAGTATTTACAATGAAAATAAAAGGAGTGTCATCAATCCCCAATATGATTTGAACAAGTTATATTTTACTTCTACAAGTGGTAGTTCTGGCGTTCCATTTAAAACGTATCAAGATGTAAATAAAAGAAAGCGAAATAATGCAGATCTTATTACATTACTTTCAAGTTTTGGCTTTGAAACAGGAGAGAGATATGTATTTATAAGAAGCTGGGTATCTTTATATAATTTATCTAAACTTAAGATGCTAAAGCAAAACTTTATTGCGATAGATGTAAATACTTTTGATGATAACAAGAAAGAAGAACTGAGACGATTATTACATAAGGATAAAAAAATTAAAGCGATTATTTCATATGGAAGTGCATTGGAGGATTTTGTTAGTTATCTGGAAAACAAAAATGACAACATGACAGATACAAATTTAAAATTAATTTCTTCTTCAGCAGATGCATTAGCAGATTCTACAAAAGCTCGTTTAGAAAAAATGTTTGGTTGTCCGGTGACGAATCGATATTCTAATGAAGAATGTGGGATTTTAGGAAATACAAAAACTGGAACAACGGAAATCACACTGAATACAGCAAGTTATTATTTTGAATTATTAGATTTAGATAAAGATGAACCGGTAAAACCTGGAGAAATTGGAAGAATTGTTGTAACGGACTTATTTAATAGAGCAATGCCGTTAATACGTTATGACTTAGGTGATTTAGGAATAAGCAGAGATGATGGTAAATGCATAAAAAGTTTAGTGTCCTTGCAAGGCAGAATGGATGATGTTCTTAAAAGTTCAGAGGGTATCGTGATTTCATCTGTTACGTTAAGTACATATATGCAGGAATTTCAATATGTTGAACGATATCAGTTGAGAAAAAATAAAGATGGATCGTTAGAGATGTTGATTGTTTCAAAGAAGAACGAATTCTCAGAAATTGCAAAGACATTGCAAGGAATATTTGGAGATAAATATGAGATTTATGTAAAAAAAGTAGGAGAAATACCGAGAGAAAAGACAGGAAAATATAAGGAAATAAAAGTGATAAAGTAAAGATTGGAAGGATTACAAACATGACAAATATTTTAATACTAAGTGCAGGTACCCGCAATAAAGTCATTCAATACTTTAAAAAGGAACTTGAGGGAAAAGGAACAGTTATTGCAACGGACATGAGCGAATTGGCACCGGCGGTTTACGAGGCAGACAAGTTCTACAAGGTTCCAAGAATGACAGATGAAGGATACATAGACATTATTCTAGAAATATGTAGAAAAGAAAAAGTGGATGGTATTCTTAGCTTAATTGATCCAGAGCTTTCTTTACTTGCAAAAAATAAAGAAAAATTTGAGGCGATTGGAACAACTATAATCGGTTCGGATTATGATGTTTGCGAATTGTCTTTGGATAAGATAAAAATGTATGAATTTTGTGTAAACCATGGATTTAAAGTCGCAAAGTCCTGGAATAATGTAAGTGACTTCAAAAGAGCATTGTTTGCAAATGAGGTGACATTTCCAGTGTTTGTAAAACCGCAATGTGGTAGTGCTTCTATTGCAATTTCTAAAGTTTATGATATGGAAACGGTGGAACTTTTATTTGACCATGCGAAAGAAGGAGAACAATTGATGATTCAAGAATTTCTAAATGGTCAGGAGTTAGGCGTTGATGTATATATTGATATGATTTCCGGAAAAGTGGTTTCTATTTTTGCAAAAAAGAAAATTGTGATGCGTGCCGGAGAAACAGACAAATCAGTTTCGTTTAAAGATGAGAAGTTATTTGCATTAGTGAAAGAATTCGTATATGCAGCTAATTATAGAGGACAAATTGATATTGATATATTTGATATTGATGGGGAGTACTATATTTCTGAAGTAAATCCACGTTTCGGAGGAGGATATCCGCATGCATATGAGTGTGGATGTAATCATATGAGATTAATTGTCAATAATCTCTTAAAACAGGAGAATATGCCTGTAATAGGAAACTATGATGTAGGTGTATATATGATGAAGTATAATGAACTTAGAGTTCAGAAAATATAAGTTGTTTGCAAAAGCAGAAGGAATATTATAAATGAAGATTTTAATTGTGTGTAATAATTCAGCAGGATTAGAAAGATTTCGTGGGAAATTAATACAGTCTTTAATAGAAAAAGAACATGATATAGTGCTTGTTATTCCGAAAAGTGAAAAGGATACCGAGATTCAGGCACAAAGGAGGATAAAAACATTAGGGTGTAAATTGATCCAGGTGCCAATGGAACGTCGCGGAATGAACCCAGTAAAAGATATAAGTCTGTTTTTGGCATATCGGAAGCATATAGAAGAGCAGAAACCGGATTATGTCATTACATATACGATTAAGCCTAATATTTATGCGGGATTGGAGTGCAGATTGAAAAAGATTCCGTATGTAGCTAACATTACAGGCCTAGGAACGGCATTCCAAAAAAGTGGAGTGCTGAAAAAAATTGTGACTGTTATGTATAAATTTTCGTTGGGGAGAGCAAAAGTTATATTTTTTGAAAATAAAGAAAATAGAAATAGCATGGTGGATATGGGAATTGTGGATGAGAAACATACTCATGTTTTACATGGAGCAGGTGTAGATTTGTGTCATTTTAAATATGAAAATTATCCACAAAATGACAGTGAGATAAGATTTCTTTTTATAGGACGAGTTATGAAAGAAAAGGGGATACATGAGTTATTTACAGCGATGAAAATGCTGCAAAATGACAAAGAAAAATGTTGTCTTCATATAGTAGGGAGTTTTGAGGAGGATTATTCGAAAGAAATAGAACAATATCAAAAAGAAGGATGGTTGAATTATCACGGAGTCCAAAATGATGTTCGTCCATTTATTTCAAACAGTCATTGCGTTGTGTTACCTTCTTGGCATGAAGGAATGGCGAATACTAACTTAGAAGGAGCTGCTACTGGAAGACCTTTAATTACAAGTAATATAGCGGGATGCAAAGAAGCTGTAATAAAAAATGTGTCAGGTTTTCTTTGTGAATCCCAAAACGCAGAAAGTTTATATAAAAAAATGAAAGATTTTATTGCTCTGCCGTACGAATATAGGCGTAAAATGGGACAAGAAGGAAGAAAATGGATGGAGGAAACTTTTGATAAAGAGAAGGTAGTGGAAGAGACTATTACAATAATGGGAGTATAATATGATTGAATTATGGACACTGATGATAATTGCATTAGTATTGTCATGGATACATGAACATACATATATGGGAACCAAAAATCGGGCGATATCAAAGCATAAAATAAGCGTGGTGTTTATAATAATGCTTTTGTTTTTAGGGGGATATTTGGGACTACGTGTAAGGAATAATGATACTATAACTTATAAAATAGCTTACGAACAAATGAGTGGATTTCCACAATTTTGGAATACATTTGATTCGTCGTTAAGTAAGGATCCAGGTTTTAATCTGGTTAATGCTACATTAAAGACGTTGGGGGTTTCGACACAGAGTTGGCTCATGTTTTATGCGCTGGTAACAGTGGGATTGTATTTGCACTTTATCAGAAAATATAGAAATAATCTGGTATTAAATATATATTTGTTTATTTGTGTCGGTTTATATGGATTTGCAGGAGCAGCAATCAAGCAATCTCTTGCAACAGCAATATGTTTGTGTGCTTTGCCTTTTGCAGAAGAAAAAAAATGGGTTAGATATATACTGTTAGTGTTTTTAGCAAGTACATTTCATATGTATGCTTTGATTTATCTATTGGTTCCATTTTTAATGTTTAAACCATGGACAAAGAGAACAGTCTTATTGATTATAGGAACAGTTGTAATAGCCTTTTCACTACACAATTTATTTGGTGCAATTGCAGAAATTACAAGCAGTGTGGGAGAAGGCTATACAACAGAGACTTTTAGTGGTGAAGGAGTCAATATTTTTAGAATATTAGTTTCTAATGTTCCGGTTTTACTTGCGCTTTTTTTTCATAAAGAAATTTTTAAAGATAGTACTAAAAGTGAAAATATGATGTTTAACCTTTCTATGATAAATGGTTGCATTATGTTTATTGGAATGTTTGGTACAGCAAATTATTTCGCGAGATTAGCCAATTATTTTGTGGCGGCACAGGCAATTACTCTTCCATGGCTTATCGATAAACTTAATGCAAAGAATAGGAGATTTTTGAAGATTACAATGGTTCTTTGCTATTTGGGTTATTACTATTATTCTACAAATATTGTTTATGGTCTATATTCGAATCGTTTTGAACGAATAACGATAATGGAATATTTACAACAGTTATTTTAAGAAATGTTAAAAGGAGAAAATATGATTAGGGTACTTCAAGTTGTCACGCATATGAATCGTGGTGGATTAGAGACGATGATTATGAATTATTATAGGAATATAGATAGAGAAAAAGTACAATTTGATTTTTTGGTGCACAGGCAGAATAGTGCAGCTTATGATGATGAGATTCTGTCCATGGGTGGAAAAATCTATCGACTTCCTGTATTAAATCCATTTAGTTTGGGCTATCGAAGAGCATTAAAAAATTTTTTCGATAACCATCCAGAGTATAGAATAGTTCATGTACATCAAGATTGTATGAGTTCTATAATTTTGAAAGAAGCAAAAAAACATGGAGTAAAAACAAGAATTGCGCATAGTCATACTACGAGCCAGGATAAAAATATAAGATATATTTTAAAATTGTTTTATAAGCAGTTTATACTTAAATATGCAACAGAATTAATGGCATGCAGTGAAGATGCTGGGAAATGGATGTTTGGAAAAGCATATTTTCATGTAATAAATAATGCAATAGATACAAAATTATATATTTTTGATAAGAAAAAACAGTTGGAGTTGAGAAAAAATCTGAAGATATTTGAAAATGAAATAGTGATTGGACATGTGGGGCGTTTTTCGCTCCCTAAAAATCACAAATTTTTGATAGAGATATTTAAGGAAATTAGTAATAGAGTTCCGGCAAAATTAGTTTTAGTTGGAGGAGGGCCACTTCAGGACAATGTTAAGAATATGGTAGATGAATTTGGAATAAAGGAAAAAGTTTTTTTTATGGGTGTACGAAGTGATATCCCTGATTTGTTACAGATGATGGATGTGTTTGTTTTCCCTTCTCGTTATGAAGGGTTACCAGTAACGATAGTTGAAGCACAAGCAGCAGGATTGCCATGCGTGATTTCTAATAAAGTTCCAGATGAATGTATTATCACAGAAGGTCTAGTTACAATAAAGGAGTTGGCTGATTCAGCAAAAGATTGGGCAACACATATTATTGAAGAGGCAAAGATTCAAAAGCGTGATACTCAGGAAGAAATAAAACAACATGGTTTTGATATCGATGAAAATGCGAAATGGATTGCGAAATTTTATTTGAACAAGTGGAATGAAAGAGAACAATAGAGTATGTATAAAGTAGTGAAAAATATAGTAAAAAGAATAAATGGAGAAGTATTGACATCAACATTGGTAAAACGAGGAATGAAAGTTGGAAGTAACTTTAATCGTCAACAGGGAAGTTATATTGATCCAACGCATTGTTTTCTTATAGAAATAGGAAACAACGTAACATTTTCTATTAGAGTTACTGTATTAGCACATGATGCAAGTACAAAAAAAAGTACAGGATATACAAAAATAGGAAAAGTCGTTATAGGTGATAACGTATTTGTGGGTGCGAATGCAACAATTCTTCCTAATGTAAAAGTAGGTGATAACAGTATTATTGGAGCTAATAGTGTCGTAACAAAAAATATACCTGCTAATTGTGTTGCGGTGGGAAATCCTGCCAAAATTATATGTAGTTTGGAAGAATTTTTGAATCGCAATCAAGAAAAAATGGAAATTGCACAAAAGTTTGGACGAGAGTATAGATTTTCTAAAAAGATGACAGAAGAAAAAAAAGAGGAGATGAAATGTGCTGTTAAAAACGGAATGGCATATATCGATTGATATGAGAAAGAGAATTACGGTGTTTACACCAACTTACAATAGAGCTCGTTTGTTACATAACTGTTATGAAAGTTTGTTAAGACAAACTAATAAAGAGTTTAAGTGGTTAATTATTGATGATGGATCTACAGACAACACTAAAATTATAGTAGAAAAGTGGAAAAAGGAAGAAAAAATAGAAATTGAATATGTTTATAAAGAAAATGGTGGATTGCATACAGGATATAATGCTGCTATTGAACGGTTAGATACGGAATTATCAATATGTATTGATTCCGATGATTGGATGCCGGATAATGCGATTGAAAGAATCTTGGATATATGGGATAAAAATAAAGCAGATAATATAGCGGGGCTTATAGGACTTGATTATACAGCTGAAGGAGAAATTATTGGAGATATTCTTCCGAATAGAGAATTAATTAATCCTGTTCAGTTGCTTGCTTCTAAAAATAATCGGGGGGATAAGAAGTATGTGGTAAGGACATCTGCATATAAAGAAGTGGCACCAATGCCGGTATTTGCAGGAGAAAAAAATTTCAATCCACATTATATGATTTTAAAATTGAGTGCAAAGTACAAGTTCCTTGCAGTTAATGAGCCATTGTGTATTGTGGACTACCAAGACGATGGAATGTCTGCCAACATATTCAAACAGTATTTAAATAGTCCTAAAAGTTTTGCGGAATTGCGGAGAGTTATTATGACACTTCCAGAAGTTCCGTTTAAATATTTGTGTAAAACAACGCTTCACTACATATCAAGTAATCAAATTGCAAGAAATAAAGAGTATATTAAGAACTCTCCAAAGAAGGTTATGACAATACTGTTTTGGCTACCTGGCTATATGTTATCAAAATATATAGAAAAAAATGGAAATAAGGTTTTGAAAATGAAATAGATAAAGGAGAGAGTAGTATGATACCTAAAAAAATTCATTATTGCTGGTTTGGTAGAGGGGAAAAACCTCAATTGGCTAAAAAGTGTATTTCCAGTTGGCAGGAAAAATGTCCGGATTATGAGATTATTGAATGGAATGAAGATAATTTTGATGTAAACTTAAATGGTTATACAAAATGGTGCTATGAAAATAGAAAATATGCTTTTTTAAGTGATTATGTGAGATTGTGGGTAGTTTATCAAAATGGCGGATTATATTTTGATACGGATGTAGAATTGCTAAAAAATACTGATTTTCTGCTGGAGAATGAGGCTTTTTTTGGATTTGAAACGGGGGGGATAGGTGAGTTTAAAAATGCTATTAGCAATACTGGTCTAGGTTTTGGTTCAATTGCCAAAAGTAAGGCTTTGGAAGTGATGTTGAAGGAATATGATTTTTTATTAGATGGAAAGCATGGTGCAATAGGCTGTCCAGAATTAAACACAAAGGCTTTGCTAAAATTAGGTATAAATCGAGATGGGACTTATCAGAAATTATTCAATGTTACAGTATATCCTAAAGATTATTTTAACCCTTTGGAAAGTACGACTGGAAAGTTAAATAAGACAAAAAATACAGTTGCTATTCATTGGTATATGGGAAGTTGTCTAACTACAAGGCAGAAGTTAAGGAGTATGATAAGTAAACCATTACATAGAATTTTAGGTGTGGATTTTATGAGGAAATTAAGAAAATGAAAAGGATTTTAATTGTATCACATGCTATGGAGTTAGGAGGAGCTGAAACAGCGCTTTTAGGACTTTTAGAAAATATTGATACTGATAAATATGAAGTGGATTTATTCCTTTTACGGCATAGTGGGGAACTGATGAGGTATATCCCTAGAAATATAAAATTATTGCCAGAGATACCTCAATATGCATCATTGGCAGTTCCGATAAGCCAAGTAATAAAAAAAGGACAATGGAAAGTTGCATTAGGAAGGCTTGTTGGAAAATATAAAGCTAAAAAGTGTGTGAAAAAGTTTTCCTTTTCAGTGGATAATGGTGTTGCTATTGAGTATAGTCATAAGTACACAAAAGCTGTAATGCCTTCAATAAGTGATGTAGAATATGATTTTGCAATCAGCTTTTTAACACCGCATTATTTTGTAAGTGAAAAGGTAAATGCTAAGAAGAAAATTGCATGGATTCATACAGATTATGATAAGGTTGAGGTAGATGTTCAATCTGAATTAGTAATGTGGTCCAAGTTTAATCATATCATATCTATTTCAGATAGCGTGACAGATAGTTTTATTAAAATATTTCCATCATTGCAAGAAAAAGTAGTGTTGATTGAGAATATTCTGCCGATACAGTATATAACTGCAAGAACAAAAGAATGTTCGGTAGAAGACGAGATGCCATCAGATGGGGCAGTGAAACTTTTGTCAATAGGGCGATTTAGTCATGCAAAAAAGTTTGATGAAATTCCACAAACTTGTAAAAGAGTAAGAAAATTGGGAATTGATGTAAAATGGTATTTAATTGGATTTGGTGGTGATGAAAATTTGATTCGCCAGAAAATCCAAGAAGCAGATATGGAACAATATGTAATTATATTAGGGAAAAAAGAAAATCCCTATCCCTATATTAAAGTTTGTGATATTTATCTACAACCTAGTCGATATGAGGGGAAATCTGTTGCAGTGCGAGAAGCTCAGGCCTTAAATAAACCGGTAATTATTACAAATTATGCAACAGCCAAAAGTCAATTAAAGGACGGATATGATGGCGTTATTGTATCAATGGAAATAGAGGAGAGTGCTAGACAAATAGCGAAAATTATTTCTGATAAAGATATACAAAACAAATTGGTTGAAAATACAAAAAAGAGTGATTATACAAATGCCGGAGAAATCAAAAAATTATATGAAATACTAGAGGACAGGGGGTAAAAAAGTGAAAGATATGAAAAAGATACTTTTATTAGATACTTCAATCGGAACAAGTAATTTGGGGGATTATATTATTATGGAATGTGTCCGAAAAGAATTGGATCCTATATTAAAAACAAATTTTGTGTATGATATGCCAACGCATCTTCCGGCATTTAGTACATTTTCTGTATTTAGAAACTCGTTAGCAGTTCAAAATTATGCAACTGCAGATTTAAAATTCGTGGGTGGTAGTAATTTGCTTGTTAAGGATTTGAAAACGCATTACCCGCAGTGGAATATTCATCCATTCAATTCTAAACCTTTGAACGGTGTTATTTTAGTTGGTGTGGGTGCAGGAGCAGGAGATTGCACAAATAAATATACAACCAATCTTTATAAAAAAGTTTTGAATGGAAATTATATTCATAGTGTCAGAGATGAACGTAGCAAACACTACGTTGAATCATTGGGGTTGAAGGCGATTAATACAGGTTGTGTTACAATGTGGATGTTGACACCAGAGTTTTGCAGAACAATTCCAACTAAAAAAGCAGATCGTTGTGTATTTACATTGACGGGAAAAGGTGATAATCAAGAAGTTCTAAAAGAAGATCAGAAATTGTTAGATATGCTACTTCGGAATTACGATGAAGTTAATTTTTGGGTACAAGGAGATTTGGATTTCAACTATTTGAAACGAATGAAGAATATAGAGAATGTTAATATTATTCCACCTTCTATTGAGGCGTATGATAGTTTACTTTCGGAAGAAAATTTAGATTACGTTGGGACAAGATTACATGGTGGAGTTTATGCGATGCGTCATGGTAAGCGTGCAATTATTATCGCTATTGATGAGCGAGCAACAGAAATTAATAAAAGAAATAATCTGAATTGTATTGCACAAAAGGATGTTGAAAGTGAATTAGATAAAATGATTCAATCAGAATTTGCAACTGAGATTAAGATGCCGTTTGATTCGATTGAACAATGGAAAGAACAGTTTTTCTAAGAAAAATGTGAGGGTTTTGTATTATGGAAAAAATTATAATAAAACATATTCAAAAAAAAGGAAAAAGAATTGATATAGATTTTGACATAACAGATGGGTTAAAAAAGTATTTTTTACCAGAACAACATTTTTTTATTGAGTATACAGAGGATATTGAAAGAGTTCCAGATTCGATTGCTATAATTCCATTGTTAACGAATTTATTACCATTTTCGTGGCTTACAAATTCCATCGTTTGGGTATATGAATTGGATGAAAATTTTTGGAATATGATTCCCTATTTAAAGCGTGCTTTTTCTGAAATGTATCATTATAATTTTCAAACAAAAGGGGAATTAATATCGGCCAAAATAGTGGATAATACATATATCGCTGAAAATACATATATCACACTTTTCACGGGTGGGGTTGACGCAATGACCACGTATCTTAGACATGAAGACAAAGCTCCTATTTTGTTTAATGTGAATGGATGGTATACAAACGATATCGAAGAAAATAAAGTTTATGATTCTGATAAAAAGGCAATAGGAGATTTTGCAAGTAAAGAAAAAGTTGATTTTTGTTTGGCACGTTCTAATTTTGCAAAGATTATCAATGGAAACATTATGAATAAAGATTTTTTTAGAAAATTTAAGTCTAGTTGGTGGTTTGGCTTTCAACATTCACTCGCATTTTTGGGTGCAGCTGCGATTTTGGGCTATATACATAAAGTGAAAACAATTTATATTGGAAGTTCATATACATTTGGAGAAGAAGTTCGTTGCGTGTCAGATCCACGAATTGACAATTGCTTTAAATGTGCATCAATGGAATGCTTGCATGACGGATACGAATTATCAAGACAGGATAAAGTAGAACTATTGGTTAAAATACAGAAAGAAAGAAAGTGTGAAATTCCCTTACAAGTATGTTCATTTAATGCTGGAAATTGCTGTAAGTGTGAAAAATGTTTTAGAACAATGTTGGCGATTCAAGCAGAAGGGGGAGATATTTTTCAATTCGGATTTAATATAAAGGATACAATGACAAAAAGTGTTAATGAGTTTTTAGAAAATAACATTTTAGAGTTGGATAAAGCACACATGGTATTTTGGAAAGATATTTTAGAGAGAATGAAAGAAAATTATGATATTCTTCCAGAAAAACAAGTGTGTGATTTCTTAGAAAATTATCCTTTTGAAAAAAAGAAGAAATCTTTTTTGAAAAATTATTATAGAAAAAATTTCTTTAAAATAGTTAAGAGAAAATTAGGAATGTAAATAGTAAACGGAGAAATTTATATATGGCGAATGAAAGTAGAATACGAAAATCTGCTCAAAATATGGTAAGTGGAATGGCTTATAGATTCTTAACAATAATAACGGCATTTATTGTAAGAACTGTATTTATAAAATGTTTGAACAACGCATATTTAAGCGTGAATGGATTATATTCTAGCATTTTATCTATGTTGTCATTAGCAGAATTGGGATTTGGTACAGCTATGGTATATAGTATGTACAAACCGTTGGCCTATGGTGATAATAAGAAATTATCACAAATTATGCATTTGTATAAGCGAGTATATCGATATATTGGCCTGTTTATTTTGATAGTAGGATTATGTTTGGTACCATTTTTAGATATTTTTATCAAAAATAAACCAGATATTTCTGGGCTGACCTTTTACTATATTTTATTTTTAGTAGACTCTGTTTTATCATATTGGTTTTTTGCATACAGAACATCGATACTTCAAGCAGATCAGAAAGCTTACATAATTTCTAATTATAGTAGTATATTCAATCTTGTTAAGGCAGTATTACAGATATTGGGGCTTTTGTGGTTTCATAATTTTACGTTATATTTATTGACTCAAATGGGATGCACTATATTACAAAATATAGTGATAGCAATTAGAGTTAATAAAGAATACCCTATTTTTGATAATGGTAACAAAGAAGAACTGCCAAAGGAAGAAAAGCAACATATATTTCGAGATGTTAAGGCCTTAATGTTACAAAAGGTTTCATTTAAAGTATTGAATACGACAGATTCTTTAATTATTTCGACATTTGTTGGAATTAATTGGGTTGGATTGCTTTCGAATTATCTTATGATTCAAGATGCGGTAGTGGCGGTTTTGAGTCAGATAACCAGTTCTATTTCAGCTAGCCTAGGAAACTATTTTGTAAAAGAAGATAGTGAATCGGGATATATGCTCTTTAAAAAAATTGAGTTTCTCAATTTTTGGTTATACGGATTTTGTGCAATTGCATTTGCAACATTGTTAAATCCTTTTGTTGAATTGTGGATAGGGAAAAAATATGTATTAAGCGAGTTTATAGTAATAGCGCTTGTCCTGCGTTTTTTTGTAGAAGGTTATATGAATATGATGTCTACATTTCGTTCTACATTAGGACTTTTTACGCAGGGACAATATATTCCATTGATTGTTGCTGCAATTAATATTTTTCTGTCAATTGGTTTAAGCTTTCCGTTTGGTGTAGCAGGAGTTATCATTGCAACGCCGCTAGCACGTTGTTGTATCAATGTTTGGTATATGCCATTAATTATACATAGGGATGGTTTAAAAAAACCAGTAGCATCATTTTATAAGAGATATCTTTTAAGAATGCTTCTCTTATTTATAGTTATGTTTGGTATGACTATGTTTTCACAGAGAGTTATTATTTCAAACGGTGTTACAGTTGTGAATTTTATAGTTACAGTTTTGTTTACGGCAATAGTTCCGAACATAATATTTGGTATGGCATTTTTTAAAACGAAAGAATTTAAATATTTTTTTGAGATGTTTAAAAGCGTTTTTGAGCTTTTGAAAAAATCTCTGTAAATTAGACACCATAAAGGTATTCTATGATAAAATCAAACCACGAGATGTAGAGGCGCAAAGAGACGTTGTTTTTATAATTGTAAAACTTTGAAAAAGTTCAAAAAATTTATTCTAAAATCTATTTCTGGCAAAGCCAGATTAAATTTTAAGCAGTCTTAGCCGTTCTAGCTAAGGCTGCTTCGAAAGAGACAAGTCAATGCCGATTCAGGCAAATATTCAAAGGAAAGCTATAGTGATTCAAATAAAATAAGGGTGGTTATATGAGGGAGAATTTGCTAAAATACTTCTTATAGAATAGTGTTGAAATTCACGAAAGAGAAGGAAAATAAAAATGAGAAAAACAGAACTGGATTTAGAGAAAGGGTTATATTTTGTACATAGTTATTATTTGAAAAAATCTGTAGATGATTATCATCTCCTAGAAGCAGATAAAGATATTATAACAGGAAAGCGAAATCAGATGATTTTGTTGAAAGATAGTATGGATGATTTGTACAGTGCCGAGGCATTTGATGTGAATTTGGAAGAAATTGGGATAGATGATATAACTTTTCCAGAAGGAACATTTGTATATTACAATCCGGATGCCGAGAACAGAAGAAACCGATTTCAAAGTGCGGAGAATCACCCTACGGCGATTATGTATACAGAAGTGAACCGGCAATTGACGCGTGTGATAAGCTATGAGAATTATGGGAATCAGCCGAAAAAAATAGAAGGATCTATTTCAGATGTACACTCGTATCATGTGCATATTGGGCATGGCAATTGCAGCATTATTGTGTTTAAGAATGATGAAAAATATCAGATGTGGATGATAGATTGTTCGGTATTTGATTTTACCAATCGATATAATTATAGTTCTAATTTGAAAAAGTGTTTGTCTGATATTAAGAAACAATTTCAAGTGGATAAGATTTCGAAGTTGTTAGTGACACACCTGCATTATGATCATATAAATGGAATAGAATATTTGATTAAAAAGGAATGGATGGATGAGGAGACGGAAGTTTGGATGAATACACAGTACCCATGGAAGACGGGCACATTATAATGGTCTCATAAATTAAGACACTTTTTCGGACATTTTTTAATGAATCTGATATACTAAATTCAGTATGAAAGAGAGGATTCATAATTATGTCCAGACAAAGAAGAAACTTCAGTGCCAAATTTAAATCAGATCTAGTGATCGAGCTGCTTAAGGGTGAAAAAGATCTCAACACTCTTGCAACTGAAAATAATATCCAACCAAACTTGCTTCGCAATTGGAAGAAAGAATTCCTAAACAATGCTTCTGCTGTATTCGATGACAAGCGTGAAGAAAATCTCAAGGAAAAGCTTGCCGAAGAACGTAAAGAGAAAGCAGAGTATGCGAAAAAAGTTGGTCAGTTAACAATGCAAGTTGACTGGCTCAAAAAAAAATCTGAAGAAATTTGTGGACCAGACTACGAGAGTAAATTTAGTCCAAAACCTTTTGACGACTAAAGAAATCCCTGCTTCTGTTGGAGCAAAACTACTCGATATTAACCGTACAAGCATTTATTATAAAAGCTTACCCATCTCAAAAGAAGAGTTGGAGTGCAAAGAGATTATTGATCATCTGCATACAGACAATCCAACTTGGGGAGCAAGGCAAATGTCAGCACAACTAAAAAACAGAGGTTATCAAGTGGGACGCCGTAAGGCTCGTCGATATATGAATGAAATGGATATTCATCCAATCTATCCTAAGATAAATCTTTCTAAGCGAATGCAACAGGCCAAGGTATGTCCATATCTTCTGCGAAATGCTGTCATTGATGCTCCAAATCAGGCATGGTCCATTGATATTACCTACATTCCAATCAAGCATGGATTTCTTTATTTAACTGCTGTGATTGATTGGTACAGTCGATGTATCGTTGGTTGGGAAGTTGATGATACCCTAGACAGCAGAATGGTTATTAATGCTCTTAAAAAGGCATTTAAAACAGCAAAACCAAAGATTTTGAATTCAGATCAAGGCTGTCAGTTTACAAGCCAGCAATACATTGACTTTGTGAAAGAAAACGGCATACGTCAAAGCATGGATGGAAAAAGTCGCTGGGCTGACAATATCGTAATCGAGCGTTGGTTTCGTAGCTTCAAGTATGAGGAAGCGTATCTGACGCAATACAACAACATAAAAGAAGCAAGAGCTGCCATCGGCCGGTATGTTCACACATACAACTTTGAGCGATGCCATTCTGCTCTTGATTATAAAACGCCAGCTGAATGCTACTATCCGGCAATGCTTCTGCCTTATGTAGCTTAATGCATATATGGATCAGGGAACTTTTCTCTGATTCCAGGTAACTACCAATCATATCAGTTCATTATAAAAACCTTAGATTTTTGTCTTGACAACTGAGCCACTATACTCTTCTATATTCACATTCATCCACCTTTCGATAAACTACAACATGAGATGTATTGAAATCTCCTAGCTGAACGGCATATCTTCGTCAATATCGATAAACTACAACATGAGATGTATTGAAATGAAACAAGAAGCGGTTGCATGATGAAAGGGCAAATAGATAAACTACAACATGAGATGTATTGAAATTCCATTGGACAATACATAGATGTTGCATTAGCGTGCAAGGCACGAAATGTGTTTGCATATTCCGATCATTGGACAATACATAGATGTTGCATTAGCTTGGATAAACTACAACATGAGATGTATTGAAATTGATTTAGCTGTTGCCGCTACAATTCTTTACTACCAAGATAAACTACAACATGAGATGTATTGAAATCGTTTCCAGTCGAGAATTTTAAATCCTTTAATTTCGATAAACTACAACATGAGATGTATTGAAATTCGAATATTGGAAGCTGGATGATGTGAGCAAAGAGGGATAAACTACAACATGAGATGTATTGAAATCTTGTAAAATAATACTACTACTAATTTTGTTTTATTGATAAACTACAACATGAGATGTATTGAAATTTTCCCATGTTCTTTTCCTCTCTTCCATTATATGTGATAAACTACAACATGAGATGTATTGAAATTTTTGGGAAACCGATTAGCTACGCTATAAAAAATTTAGATAAACTACAACATGAGATGTATTGAAATTTCTTTTGCTGATCAGTATAATCGGACGAAGATAGATAAACTACAACATGAGATGTATTGAAATACGCCACCGGATTTGAGGAGCGTCCAAACAGTTCTTGATAAACTACAACATGAGATGTATTGAAATAGTATTTGTACGTTGCATAATCTGTCGTAACACCGATAAACTACAACATGAGATGTATTGAAATAGGCTTTGCAGTGGTTGTACGTTATTGCAATTGGGGATAAACTACAACATGAGATGTATTGAAATAATTTTTTCATTTGACTTTCCCTCCGAAATCCTCGATAAACTACAACATGAGATGTATTGAAATTCGTTCAAAGTGGTTGAAATCAGCCAGTGCAAATTAGATAAACTACAACATGAGATGTATTGAAATCCTCGTCTATATATATATTAAAATGGGTATAAAAATGATAAACTACAACATGAGATGTATTGAAATTCTCAAGAACGTACAGAAACAAATACGGGAAGGAAAGATAAACTACAACATGAGATGTATTGAAATAGAAAAAGTTGCCAAAGGTAACAAAAATGTGTTGGATAAACTACAACATGAGATGTATTGAAATCAGTTCCTGTCGTATCATTTTCAAAAAGTACAGATAGATAAACTACAACATGAGATGTATTGAAATTAAATAGGGCAGTCACTGTTAAGATGTGCTGACCCGATAAACTACAACATGAGATGTATTGAAATGCTCTTCGACCGGAAATACCGTGTTCAAAGAATGGATAAACTACAACATGAGATGTATTGAAATATATCAAACAAATTCTTCCCCTCCGTCGTAAGTTGGATAAACTACAACATGAGATGTATTGAAATGAAACAAGAAGTGGTTGCGTGATGAAAGGGCAAATGATAAACTACAACATGAGATGTATTGAAATTTAGCAATAGCTTTCTTCTTCCGTTGTACACACACGATAAACTACAACATGAGATGTATTGAAATTGCTCATGCATGTTTGACCGGACCATGACGGTTTCCCGATAAACTACAACATGAGATGTATTGAAATATCTTTTCATGTTCAATCCTCCTCTTCCGCATTTCGATAAACTACAACATGAGATGTATTGAAATGGTAATCCCTCTTTTTTAATTGAAACCCAGTTTTGATAAACTACAACATGAGATGTATTGAAATGATTAACCGGGTGCTCCTTTGATTTTGCCATACCAAGATAAACTACAACATGAGATGTATTGAAATAAGTAAGAATCTACAAAAGAGCCAATCAGCATGGCGATAAACTACAACATGAGATGTATTGAAATTGGACTTTGGACTATGAAAAAGCGGTTTGGTTTGCGATAAACTACAACATGAGATGTATTGAAATTTGATTTTGCAATCGAGTTCAACGGAGCAACGGAGATAAACTACAACATGAGATGTATTGAAATTTATACACAGGCCTCTGCCTTGGGAGATACGCCTGTGATAAACTACAACATGAGATGTATTGAAATTAAAGTTTATCAGTCTCTGCTTTTAGTTTTTCATAGATAAACTACAACATGAGATGTATTGAAATTAAAGTTTATCAGTCTCTGCTTTTAGTTTTTCATAGATAAACTACAACATGAGATGTATTGAAATCCTCGCTTCTTTGTTGTTGTCTATGTAAACATTATGATAAACTACAACATGAGATGTATTGAAATAAGAAAAAGATGTTGGCACATGCAGAAAAGTATTCAGATAAACTACAACATGAGATGTATTGAAATATCCACGCTTGGAATTTGTCCAGGAATCTGTTTTTGATAAACTACAACATGAGATGTATTGAAATTACCATGCATCACAGGCACGCGAAATCAAACTCCGATAAACTACAACATGAGATGTATTGAAATCAAAGTCATGTGCACATTCAAAGGGAAAACATCCCGGATAAACTACAACATGAGATGTATTGAAATAACTCTTTCCAAAACATAACATTTTGCTCGATTTGGATAAACTACAACATGAGATGTATTGAAATTTGCAAAGATGTTTCTGAATGGATAGCTGATTATTTGATAAACTACAACATGAGATGTATTGAAATTTTAATTTTTCGATTGCTTTGTTTGTGTGATGCATCGATAAACTACAACATGAGATGTATTGAAATTGGGAACTGGGTAGTGATCGATCATGGGAATGGAGATAAACTACAACATGAGATGTATTGAAATTATCTTTTTCCCCTCTTTCTTTACAACCTTATACCAGATAAACTACAACATGAGATGTATTGAAATTTGCGTGGGAGGAAACACATATCTGGACAAGCACAGATAAACTACAACATGAGATGTATTGAAATATGGTTTAGGCTCGGACACAAAAATCAAACAGGTAAGATAAACTACAACATGAGATGTATTGAAATTTTTCTGAAACTCCGGGCGCTTGTCAGCTCTTCGGATAAACTACAACATGAGATGTATTGAAATATATAAAGCTGTTTATGGATTTATAAATAGCGACAACGATAAACTACAACATGAGATATATTTAATCATATTCAATGGAAAGAGCATGTAGGATGTTTTATTAAGGAGCGTCACGAGCCTCGTGGGGAATAGAGAAAATATTTTAAAACGAAAAATAATATACAAAGAAAAAAAGTACAAGCTCTGATGGATTTGTAAAAACTGGTGTGATATGATTAAGTATATAAGGAGTGATAGCATGAAAAAAGGGCAGAGATTACTTTGTAGCGATGCGCTTATTAGTACAAGCAACGACAAGTTATTTTATAAAATTTTGTCCGTACAAAACAGTGTGGACAACAATATGGATTGTCAATGGAATTATACAAAGCATATTAAAAAGGGGTATTGAGCCGTTTGTTATCTCATTTGTAATCATGTTAATGCCATATATTGTGCAAGCGATTATTAAAGGACTAGATGGATTAGATGACAGGTGGAGAGTAAAGCAGTGCCTGGAAAAAGAAAGAAAAAGAGAAATATTCAAAAGTATATAGAAGATTACGTACAGAAAAACTTGAAGAAAAGGTAACAAAGAAAAATAGGGGGTATACGAAAGATGAGTGATAGCATTACCTTACATGAAATTTTAAGTCAATATCGGAAGAGCGATCTGGTGGAGATTGCAAAGCTTCATCATTTACATGGATATTCGCAATATAAAAAGGCGCAGATGGTTGAATTTTTGTGTCGTGCACTTCTTGATGCAGATGTGATGAGGAAATATTTTATGTATTTGAGCGAAGCGGAGCTAGAATTATTGGATTCCGGCGAGAGTCAGGTTTGGATTGAATCAAACGAACATCAGTATGATTATTTGGCGGAAGGCGCCTATATCGGAATCGGTTATGACTGGGATGGAGGAGTTGTTTGTGTGCCGGAAGAGGTGCGGAAGGCATATTTGAAAAATTATGATACGAGCTGGAAGCAAAGTCTGAACACGGATAAAAAGCTGTTAATGTATTTGAATGTATTGTCGGAACTATATGGTGTATGCTCAATTGAACAAGTGATAAATTTGTATGTGAGAGATGGCGGAAGTAAGAAGGAACTATTTGAAGTTATTTCTTTTTGTGAAGCAATACCGGAGAATAAAAAGTATTTTGAATTAAGGGGAGAGAAGTTGATTTTAAAACTTTGGACCGACGGAAATATGTATAAGGAGCTTCAAAAAAGACAGGGAGGCTGTCCGTTTTATGAGCCGACGAAGGAAGAGATTGAACATTTGGGGACAAAAGGATATCTTCCATTTGACAAATATATGCTGGAACTGAAGGATTTCTTTATAAAAGAAGGACATGAAGGAGAGCAGGAGGCGGAATTGATTTGTAAGACCATTCAGATGATTATCCGCACCGGTGGTACATATGAGCATATTCGGGATGTGCTGGAAGTAGGATTTATGGATTTTGATTATATTGCGGCGAATGAAAAGTTGCAGAGACAACTATTGCGGAGAATTGACAATGTATGGGAGCATACGAATACTGTGATGAGGCGTGGGCATATGATAAAAGAAATTGTTGCGGAAGAACCGAAGAGCAATATTATTGTATTTCCGGGCAAGCGGTAAGAGAGAGGTAGATGTTTATGGCAAGTGTTGTGAAGAAGATGGAATGTTATAACATTCGAAAAAGTGTAAAGGATTTGGGGGAGGATTTAAAAGAAAAAATCAAAGCAGAGCGGGTGTGTGACGATTACAAAGTATTGGGGAATGCATTTGTAATGCTACTAAGTTTTGAGAGATATTATTGGAGAAATGGAAGCTATGCGAGTTTGACAGTGATGCTGACGGATGACGGGCAGATGCAGACGGCGGATATCGTTGGTTCCGGTGGTGGCGAAGGACTGTGGAATTTTAGTTATGGAGCAAATGCAGAGTTCGCAGATATGGCAGTAGAAGTTCTGCAGGAATATGGTTTTCAGGAGAAAAATAATGAGTGTAATAGAAATTGAGCACCTCTCGCGTGACTTTGGAGGGGGAAAGGGAATTTTTGATGTATCTTTTCAGGTCGGAGAGGGCGAAGTGTTCGGCTTTCTTGGACCGAATGGCGCCGGGAAGACAACCACGATTCGACATCTTATGGGGTTTTTGAAAGCAAAATCAGGAAGCTGCACGATCAATGGTCTGGATTGTTGGAAGGAAAGTGACAAGATTCAAAAGCAGCTTGGTTACATAGCCGGAGAAATCAGTTTTTTTGAGGATATGACTGGGACGGAATTTCTTAAATTTATGCAGAAATATCGCAAACTTGGTTTCGAGAATCGCCAAAAGGAGCTTTTGGAGCGATTTGAGGTAAACCCGCGGGGAAAGATCAAAAAGATGAGCAAGGGAATGAAGCAGAAAATCGGGATTGTCGCAGCGTTTATGCACGATCCGGCGATTCTCATCTTGGATGAGCCGACAAGCGGACTGGATCCGTTGATGCAAAGTCGGTTTGTGGAGCTGATAGAAGAAGAGAAGAAACGTGGGAAGACGATTTTGATGTCCAGTCATATGTTTGAGGAAGTGGAGAAGACTTGCCAGCGGATTGGGATTATACGAAATGGGAAGCTGATGGCGGTCGATTCGGTGGATGAACTTCGCAAATGTCATGTGCATTCTTATACGGTTACACTGGATAATGTGAAGATGGCGAAACAGTTTGCCAATGATTTTGAAGGAATTCGTGACGGACAGAACGTGACAGTTTCCACCAAACCAAGTTTGGAGCAAATCTTTATGCATTATTATGGAGGTGAGAGCGATGATTAGTCTTCCGTTGTACAAACGAGAAATGAAAGGCAGTATCAAGGTGTTACTCATTTTTGCGGCAGTGATCACGCTCTATGTCACTGTGATTATTCGGATGTATGATCCAGAGATGATGAAAACATTGGATGATTTTGTGAAGGTGATGCCGGAACTGATGGCGGCAGTCGGAATGCATGCGGGAGCTACGAGCCTGATTGGATTTATGATATCGTATTTATATGGATTTATTTTGATTGTATTCCCGATGGTATTCTGTATTCTGCGAGGAAATGGTCTGATTGCCAAATATGTTGACCGAGGTTCTATGGTTTCTCTTGTGGCGGCGCCGGTAAAACGGCAGAAGATTGCGTGTACACAGGCAAGTGTACTTATCAGTGGAGTGATTCTGTTACTTGGCTATGCGACAGTATTGGAAATCGTGGTGGCACAGGGGGGCTTTCCGAATGAATTGGAGATCGCAGAACTTTTGAAACTGAACTCTGGATTGTTTTGCCTGTTGTTATTTATTGCAGGAATCTGCTTTTTGGCATCGTGTCTGTTCTCGGATACGAGATACAGTATTGGGTTAGGTGCAGGAATTCCTGCATTGATGTATGTTCTGCAGATGCTTGCAAATGCAGGGGAAGATGCAGAAAAGGCAAAATATTTTACGTTTTTTACATTGTTTCAGCCGGAAAATCTTGTGGCTGGAAAGAGCAGTGCGCTGATGGGAGTTACTATTTTACTTATCGGTGGAATTGCGCTGTTTGCAGCAGGAATTTTCCTGTTTTGCAAGAAAGATTTATATATCTAAAAAGAGACACTGATGACGGATTTCCGTCATTTCAGTGTCTCGCTGTGATTTAAGACCGATGTACTGTAGAGAAACAGGACATCCTGATTTTTAAAATCAATCAGTGATGGCAGCGAATAGCTTGAAAGATAGCGTACATCCAGCAGTGTAATCTTTTGGTATCCGGTGGCAAGCAGAGGTGCAATGGCACTGCCGAAGGAATCGCGGAAAATAACAAGTTCACGGTCTGTCTGTACGGCAGGATTTTCAATTGTGATATAGGACAAAGAGCCGGACAAAAAGAGCTCGTAAGGGTCTTTTCCATCGCCTTTTACAAAATCATACATGGAAATTTGACGGTTGTTTTGATGGTCGAATACCGTGCACTGCTCTATTGTAGGACTTGTCAGGTAGCAAAGTGGTTCGCCGGAAAGATTCTGAGCCGTCTGCCCTGCATAAGCGCCACGAAAATCGTTTGTAAATATCTGCTCTTGGAAATCATCTGAGACAAAAGTACCCATGGAGTCTGCAAGATGATTTGCAACATCGATGATTTTTTCCTGCCGCCAGTGGGGATCGGTCTGATAATAGTCGGTTAACTCCAAAAGCGGTGCAATATCGATATAATGCATCTGCGGATTTGCATCTTGCATCGTCTGGAAGAAATCATCATAGTCCATTGTCAGTGCAGAGTCATCGTCCTGTAAAAAATAGTTCTTATCCGGAATGATGGAAAGATAGATATTTTCCGCATTCCCTTTTAGACAGGTCTCATAAATTCTTTGAAACACTTTCGAGGCGTGCTTCAAAGAGTCCTCGTGCATCGGATATTCCATTGCGATTGCCATATCATCTTTTAAGTACAGTCCTTCTATATCTGATTTTCCAAGTAAATCGAGAGAAACAGTTGAATACAGGTGGCGGAATGCTTCTCGCATCGGAAACTGATCGACCGCATATTTATCAAATTTTTCCATAAAGCTTCCGGAGAGCAAGCTGCCTGTATCCGGCGAAGGAAACTGTGTGAGCGGGCGCCTTTCGCTGAGGGAAACCTCATCGGACGGCTTCAGAAGACAGGCGATGGAAAAAGAAAATAAGAGAATACCTGTGGTAACAATTACGATTCTGTTTTTCCATTGATCTGACATTGAAAATACCTCCTTCTAAAAGCGAAAATATAAAAACGGGTTATAAGAATCCTGAATAAGATAAGCAGTCACAGTAAGCATTAAAACAATCAGGACAGCCGGCTCTAAAATATTGAGGAGCTGTTTCGCCGTTTTCTTTGTACGGAATCTTTCAATCAGCTGCGCAGCAAAGGGGGTGGCGCCGACCACAGAAACAGTGAGGATAACACCATAGCTTTTGAGATAGTATAAGAATTCTTTTGAAACAAGTGGCAAAGAGCCGCCGCTAAACATGACCTTGAGCGTTTCGAGAGCATCTTTGGTGGAGACTGCATTGAAAATGACAAAGCTTACGGTCACTGCGAGCAGGACATACATATGGGAAAATAAAGAATGTTTTTGCAAAAATGCAGAAAATCCTTGCTTTTCTAATACAAGCAGAACCGCAAAGAACATTCCCCACAGGACAAAATTCCAAGATGCACCGTGCCACAGTCCGGTCAGAAACCACACGACTGCGATGTTAAAAAACCAGCGACTTTTTTTCACGCGGTTGCCGCCCATCGGGATATAGACATAGTCACGGAACCATGACCCCAGTGTAATGTGCCAACGTCTCCAGAATTCCGTGACACTTCTTGACAAATACGGGTAATGAAAATTATCCGGAAAATGGAACCCGAAAATATTGCCGAGACCGACCGCCATATCACTATAACCGGAAAAATCAAAATAAATCTGCAGCGCAAAGGAAAAGGCATACAGCCAATAATAGAGAACAGAGCGGTCTGTGGAGGTTTGAAAGGTACTGCAAAGCGCACCGAGAGAGTTCGCAAGAAGTACTTTTTTGGATAATCCAAATATGAATTTTCGGATGCCAAGTGCCGCTTTCTCAACAGAATGTTTCCGCACTTCAAGCTGTGCTGCAATGTCTTTGTACCGCACGATCGGTCCTGCGATCAACTGCGGGAACATCGACACATATGCTCCAAAAGAAATCAGATTTGTCTGCGCCGTACAGTCTTTTCGATACACATCGATGAGATAACTCAAAATTTGAAAGGTGTAGAAGCTGATACCGATTGGCAGAGCAATGTGGAAAAGCGGTATAGACAATCCAATTGCATTCAGGTTTCCAATCAAAAAATCAACGTATTTAAAATACATTAAAAGTCCAAGATGAATGCAGCAGGCGCCTGCCAGAATCAGTCGGGAATGCTTCTTTCTCTCGATGAGGATACCTTCGATATAACCCAGTAAGATGGAGAGAACCATCAAAAAAATATATCGTGGTTCTCCCCAGGAATAAAATATGAGACTGAAGAAAAGCAGAATGAAATTCTTCCATCGAAAAGGCACGCAAAAGTAGCAGACTAAAACAAGCGGTAAAAAGTAGTATAAAAAAGGAATGCTTGAAAATAACATACTATAGGTTCTCTTCCGTCAAGATGACTGCAGATGGATATTGGTCTGTCAACTGTGTTTTGAAATAGTTGATCAAGTCTGTATTTCCAAAAGCAGAGACAACATAATCATCGCCAATTTGAGCGAGAAGCAATACTTCCGGGAATCCACACATCCATTGGTTGCCAAGTACAGATTCTTTTAAAGAATCGGCAAAGGTATTGAGCGTTTTGGGGTCAGACAGATGAAATGCAGCTCCCGTAAATGTATTCGCATTCATTGCATGAATCAGGCTTGCTGAATCGTCGATCAGACCTGCTGAATCTTCAGGCACAATCAGCAGAGAGCGTAAACTTTCCGTGTCGCTGACATCGAATTTCCCGGGCTTATTGTCGGTCATATTGTTGTAGTCACCGCCCATAGCCTGAAATTTGTTGTCGTCCGAGTATGAGGACCAGACCGTTGTGAGAATCTCCAAGGCATCTTTTGGTGAGGTGTCTTCTTTTGAAGATTGTTTTTTTGTACAGCCTGCCAGTGAGAATGTTAAAAGGAAGGCTAATAGAATTGATAAAAATTTTTTCATAAGATCTCCTTTTTCTTGAATTTATTTTGTGGCTATATTGTATCAGAGTCCGGGCAGAATAGCTAGGTGGAGAGACACAAAATTTCTCAATTGCAAGTTCGGTACAGAAATGATATAAATAAAGACAAAGGGAGGCGTTTAGCATGGATTTTGAGCAGGCAAAACAGGCTTTTGAATTGTACCTGAAAGGATATGACAGAAAGGATGAAAAAGTTTATTTAAAAATTGTACATACATATGGTGTTGTAGACTGCAGTGAGGAGATCGCAAGGAGGATGGGATTGGGAGAAGAAGATATTTTTCTTGCGAAAATCATTGCCCTGCTGCATGATATAGGAAGATTTGAGCAACTTAAATTATATGATTCATTTGAACCGGGCATTTTTGACCATGCACAGTATGGTGCAGATATTTTGTTTCGGGAGGGGCGAATCAGAGAATTTCTTCCGGAGACAACGTGGGATGAGACAATCGAGACGGCAATCCGTTATCACAGTGCATTTCAGCTTCCAAAGATTTCGGATTCAAGAACTTTATTGCATGCCGAACTGATTCGGGATGCGGATAAGCTGGATAACTGCCGTGTGAAATTAGAGGAGCGGGTGGAGGTTCTGCTTGGAGGAGCGAGTGCGAAAGAAGCAGGAGCGCAGGAAATCAGCGAGAGGGTCTGGGAGGCATGTCTCAATGAACGATCCGTATTGTCTGAGGATAGAAAGACAAATTTGGATTACTGGGTATCTTATATAGCATATTTTTTCGATATTTATTTTACGGAAACGCTTCAGATTATTCAGGAACATTCTTATGTGGAAAAGATTGTGGACAGGATTCCGTGTGAAAATATTATCAGTAACGAACGGATGCAGGAGTTGAAAAACCATGTCATAAAATATATAATGAATCGTGTAACGAAAGCGAGCAAAAAATAATAGGAGGAAATGCGAAATGAAGGTTACGAACGACATTATTTATGTAGGAGTCAATGACCATCAGACCGATTTGTTTGAAGGGCAATATGCGGTACCGAATGGAATGGCTTATAATTCTTACGTAATCAGAGATGAAAAGGTCGCAGTTGTAGATACTGTAGATGTAAAATTTGCACATGAGTGGCTGGACAATGTTGGAGCCGCACTTGGAGGAACAAAGCCGGATTACCTGATCATTCAACATATGGAGCCGGATCATTCTGCGAATATTTATAACTTTATGAAAATTTATCCGGATACAACAATCGTAGGAAATGCAAAGACATTTACGATGATTGCGAATTTCTTCCGTGATATGGATTTAGATGAGAAAAAGCTGGAAGTAAAAAATGGAGATACATTGACACTTGGAAAGCATGAACTGCAATTTCTGTTTGCCCCGATGGTGCATTGGCCGGAAGTGATGCTGACTTATGATTCTTATGAAAAAGTGTTGTTTTCAGCAGATGCATTTGGAAAATTCGGCGCACTTGATGTGGAGGAAGATTGGGACGATGAGGCACGTCGCTACTATATCGGTATTGTCGGAAAATACGGAATGCAGGTGCAGAACGTGCTGAAGGCGGCACAGAATTTGGATATTCAGATGATTTGTCCGCTGCATGGACCTGTTTTGAAAGAAAATCTTTCACATTATATCGGAAAATACAATACATGGTCTTCGTATGAGGTGGAATCAGAGGGCGTGATGATTGCCTACACATCGATTTATGGAAATACAAAAAAATCGGTGGAAGTGTTGGAGAGTAAACTGCGCGAGAAAGGATGCCCTGAAGTAGTTGTATGTGACCTTGCCCGTGAGGATATGTCAAAAGCAGTGGAAAATGCATTCCGTTACGGAAAACTTGTGCTGGCGACAACGACATACAATGCTGATATCTTTCCGTTTATGAAGACATTTATTGAGCATTTGACAGAGCGGAATTACCAAAATCGCACAATCGGACTGATCGAAAATGGAAGCTGGGCGCCACTCGCCGCAAAAGTGATGAAGGAAATGTTTGAAAAGAGTAAAAACATTTCCTGGCTTGAGCATAATGTGAAGATCATGTCTTCGCTTAATAGTGATAATATGGATCAGCTCGAAGGTATGGCGGAGGAATTGTGTAAAGAATATGTTGCACAGTCTGACACAAAAGCGAATAAAAATGATCTGACAGCATTGTTTAAGATAGGATATGGACTTTATGTTGTGACTTCCAATGACGGGGAGAAAGATAACGGACTGATCGTCAATACAGTGACACAGCTTACAGATAATCCGAACCGTGTGGCAGTGAATATCAACAAAGCAAATTACTCACACCATGTCATCAAAAAGACGGGCGTGATGAATGTGAACTGTCTTTCTGTGGAAGCACCATTTGAAGTATTCAAGACATTTGGATTTCAGAGTGGTCGTCTGGTCGACAAATTTGCAGGATACCAGACACTTCGCTCAGACAATGGATTAGTATTTCTTCCGAAATACATCAATGCATTTATGTCCTTGAAAGTGGAGCAGTATGTGGATCTCGATACACACGGCATGTTCATCTGTACGGTGACAGAGGCGCGGGTGATGAGCGATAAAGAGACGATGACATATACGTATTATCAGAAAAATGTAAAACCAAAACCACAGACAGAAGGAAAGAAAGGATTTGTCTGTGTCGTTTGCGGATACATCTACGAAGGAGATGTCTTGCCGGATGACTTTATCTGTCCGCTTTGTAAACATGGAGTGGCGGATTTTGAGCCGATATCGTGAAATGAAGGAGTCGAAGAAATTCGGCTCCTTTATTATGTCTGAACATTCTTATTTTATTTCATAATCAAATGATAGTTGCTATTGTAATACAATCCGAGATCATCGCAGATTCTTTTATTTATCGCTGTGAGTGCATTGTGGTATTCTTTATATTTTGGCGAAAGCGCAATCATATTTGGGATAAAAATATCGTTGTACCCTTGATTTTGGAGTTCTCGCATAAATCGGCGTTGCGAGATGAACGCAGGGTGATATTTGCAAAAGAAGCTGTTGCGAAGTTTTACATTTTTTCGGGTCTGCTCTAAAAGTCTCTGATACTCCTCGTCTGTAGGATTTAAGTACTGATAAGAGACTGACCTGTTTTGCCACTTCGCTTAATAACATAAACGGTATGCTCCTTTCCTTGTGATGGGTATATTATAAGGGGGTACGCAGCGTACAGGTCAAGGGAAATCAGAAAATATATCAACTTTTTTCTTGTGTGGGTAAAAGAGTTATCGTATGATTGGTATAGACAGGTTACAGAAATGGGAAGAAAGAGTGAGAAAAACAAATGAGGATTTTAAATATTACAGCTCAGAAACCGCACAGCACGGGAAGTGGAATTTATCTGACGGAGTTGGTAAAGAACTGGAATGCCCTTGGATATGAGCAGGCAGTTCTTGCGGGAGTTTATGAGGAGGACAGTGTAAATTTCCCAGAGGGAGTTATATTTTATCCGGTGAAATATTTGTCGGAGGAACTGCCGTTTCCAATTGCAGGAATGTCGGATGAGATGCCATATAAGAGTACGAGATATAAGGACTTTACAGAAGAGATGTTTCAAGCGTACCGGAGTGCATTTCAAATGGTGGTGCGAAAAGCGGTCGAGGAGTTTTGCCCGGATTTGATTGTGTGTCATCACCTGTATCTTCTGACTGCGTTGGTGCGGGAATGGTATCCGAAGAAGAAAGTCATTGGAATTTGTCATGGCTCTGATTTGCGTCAGATTTGTAAAAATCCATTACAGATGGAATACATTCAGAAGTGGATTCCGCAGTTGGATGGCATTGTGGCATTGCATGACGGACAGAAGAAAGAGATTATCCGGATTTTTAATTGCGGCGAGAAGCTTGTGCACACTGTCGGGGTTGGCTACAATCAAAACCTTTTTTATCGGAAGAAAACAGAAGAAAAACCTTATAGACAGTTGGCATTTGCGGGGAAAGTGACAGAGAAGAAGGGGATTTTCAGTCTGCTTCGGGCATTGGAGATGCTTTCGGTCAAACCGGAAAATCTGGTTGTGAAGATTGCAGGAGGGCATGGCAGCAGAGAAGAGTATGAAGAAATTTGCAGGCTTGCCAGAGAATGCAGATATCCGGTGATATTTTTAGGCAGTTTGCAGCAGGAAGCTTTAGCAGAGGTATTTCGGCAAAGCGATGTGTTTGCTCTCCCGTCATTTTTTGAAGGATTGCCACTGGTGACAATGGAGGCAATGGCATGTGGATGTAAGGTGGTCTGTTCGCAAATTCCTGGGATGGAAGAGTGGTTAGATGAGCATGTGCCGGGGCAACAGGTGGAGTTTGTTCCGTTGCCTGAGATGACTCGGGTAGATGAGCCGAAAGAAGAAAAATTGCCGGAGTTTGAAAAGAAATTGGCGGGGGCAATAGAGAAGAAATTAGAACAACAACAAGAAGAATGTCCCGATTTGAACGGTGTCTCATGGGAAGGCATCAGTCGGACTGTTCTGGAAATGATAACGTAGAAAAGAGGAAAAAACATGTTTATAGATATGCACATGCACGAATCGACATTTTCAAAAGATAGCTTTTTAAAATTGGATGAGATGGTGGAACTTGCAAAGGAGCGGGGACTTGGAGCAATCTGCATTACAGATCACGATGATATGGGATTGAAAGAGTACGCAAAAGAATATTCGGAAAAAACCGGTTTTCCGATTTTTGTGGGAATTGAATTTTTTTCTCTGCAGGGGGATATCGTGGCTTTAGGAATCGAGGAATACCCGAAAGAGCGGGTGGATGCACAGAAGTTTATCGATATTGTGAAAGAGCAGGGTGGAATCTGTTTTAGTGCACATCCGTTTCGCAATAATAACCGGGGATTGGAAGAAAATCTGAGAATTGTAAAGGGACTGGACGGTGTTGAGGTGCTCAACGGAAGTACACTTCCTGAGGCAAACAAAAAAGCGGCAGATTATGCAAGAGAACTTGGACTGGTCACTGTTGGCTCAAGTGATTGTCATATACCGGGAAAGGTCGGCTTTTTTGCAACTTATTTTCCGGAGGAGGTGCGCACGATGGAAGACCTGATTCGTGTGTTTAAAAGTGGTAAGTGTAAGCCGGCTTACTACTGGAATGGAGAATACAAAATATGGGATATGGAGACACCGATTCACAAACCATTTGAGATTGAAAGATAAGAGGGAACTATGACATTACAACAGTTGAGATATGTGGCGATGGTGGCGGAGAAGGGAACGATGACCGAAGCTGCAACAGAATTATATATATCACAGCCAAGTCTCACCAAATCAATCCGAGAGCTGGAAAAAGAGCTGGAAATTGTAATCTTTGAGCGCACAAACAAAGGGATTGTTGTCTCACATGAGGGGGAGCAGTTCTTGGCATATGCAAGACAGGTGATTGAACAGGCGGATCTTTTGGAAGAAAAGTATATGCATAAATCCGGCAGAAAGCAGCAGTTTTGTGTTTCCACACAGCACTATTCGTTTGCGGTGAATGCGTTTGTGGACTTGATCAAGGAGCATGGAACCGCCCAATATGATTTTTCTTTTCGGGAAACACAGACATATGAGATTATAGAAGATGTCGCGGCGATGAAAAGTGAGATAGGGATTCTGTATCTGAATGATTTTAATGAAAAAGTGCTGCGAAAAATTATGAAGGTAAAGGAACTTGTGTTTACAGAACTGTTTGTTGCAAAGCCGCATATTTTTATAAGCAACAGACATCCGCTGGCGAGTCGAAAATCTGTGACAATGGAAGAGCTTCATGAGTATCCATATCTTTCGTTTGAACAGGGAGAACATAATTCCTTTTACTATTCGGAGGAGATTTTCAGTACAGTACAGAGGATAAAAAATATCCGGGTGCGTGACAGAGCGACACTGTTTAACCTGCTGATTGGGTTGGACGGATATACTGTCTGCAGCGGAGTGATCGATTCGGAGCTGAACGGGGGAAATATTGTTGCAGTGCCGCTTGAAAAAGAGGGGGATATGCATATCGGATATGTGAGCCATCAGAAGTCACATTTCAGCCGTTTAGGAATAGCATATATAGATGCACTCAAACGAAATATCGGCGAAAATACAGAGTTGATATAACTAAAAGTTATAGCTAACAGATATTTTTGGATATTTTACGTATTTATTGTGTCCCGATATAATACCTTCATAGATTACCGGAGGGTAAGACAAAAGTATTTGGAGGTAGAAGATATGAGTAAGAATGCACCGTTTCGATATGATTTTGTAGGAAGTTTTTTAAGACCTGCACAGTTAAAGCAGGCGAGAGCAGATTTTGAGAGTGGAAAAATATCGGAGAAACAATTGGAAGAAGTTGAGAATGAGGCGATTCGTGATCTGGTAGAAAAACAAAAGGCAGCAGGATATCATGTGATCACCGATGGAGAATTTCGCAGAAGCTACTGGCATTTGGATTTTATGTGGGGATTAAATGGAGTTGAGCATATTGAGCTGGATCATGGATATTTCTTCCATGGAGAGGAGACTACGCACGGCTCCGTTGCTGTGAGCGGAAAGATCAGTGGAGAGGGTCACCCGTTTGTAGAACATTTTAAATTTGTGAAACAATTTGAAGATGAAAACACAGTGGCAAGACAGACGATTCCTGCCCCGGCGCAGCTGCTGGCAGAGTTATTTCGAGAAGAAAATGGAAAAAATACAGTGAAATTTTATCCAGATGAGGAAGTGCTCATTCAGGATATTGCGAAAGCATATCGCACTGTGATCAAAGAACTTTATGAAGCAGGCTGCAGAAATATTCAATTTGACGATTGCACATGGGGTATGTTTTGTGATAAAAAATATTGGGAGGCAAGACAGCAGGATTGTGTTACAATAGAAAGCGAGGCAGAAAAATATCTTCGCCTGAACAACCTTGCGATTGAGGGAAGACCAGAGGATCTTGTGATTACAACTCATGTATGCCGGGGAAACTACCATTCTACCTGGGCATCATCAGGCGGGTATGAGCCAGTGGCAAAATATCTGTTTGCAAATGAGAACGTGGACGCATATTATCTGGAGTTTGACGATGAGCGCTCGGGAGGATTTGAGCCGCTTAGATTTGTTTCAGATGATAAAAAAGTTGTTCTTGGGCTTATTACAACAAAATCACCGGTTCTTGAGAGCGAAGAGCTAATCAAAGAAAGAATTCGGCAGGCGGCTGAGTATGTACCGCTGGAACGTCTGTACCTCAGTCCTCAGTGTGGATTTGCATCGTGCGAGATCGGAAATAAACTGACCGAGGAGGAGCAGTGGGCAAAGCTTGCGCTTGTTAAGAAGATTGCCTCAGCAACTTGGAAAGAATAGAAAATTGAAAGAAGTGGTACTGTGAAACAATCAAGACAAATGTCGGAGTCCATTCGGCTTGGAATTATACTTGCGCTTTCGGGAGGGTTTATGGATGCCTATTCCTATATGTGCAGAGGAAAGGTATTTGCGAATGCCCAGACGGGAAATATCTTATTATTTGGTATCTATATGTCGGAAAGACAGTGGGATATGGCAATCAGGTATTTAATTCCGGTCATTGCATTTGTGACCGGAATCGGAGTTGCAGATCTTGTCCGAATGAAGATGAAAGAAAAAAGTATTTTCCACTGGAGACAGCTGTCGGTGTTAAGTGAAGCAGTTGTATTATTTGTAGTCTGTTTCATACCGCAAAAGTTCAATCTTCCGGCAAATAGTCTGACGTCACTTGCCTGTGGGATACAGGTTGAGAGTTTCCGGAAGATACATGGAAATGGAATTGCGACGACGATGTGCATTGGAAACCTGCGCAGCGCGACACAGCAGATGTGTGAGTATCTAGGCTCGAAAAGAAAAGAGCATCTCAAAAAAGGGTTTTTATATTACGGAATTATTTTTTGTTTTGTAATGGGGGCAGTTTTGGGGAATATCTGTGTGAAATACTTGTCTGAAAAAGCATTGATAGTCTGTGTGGTGATGTTAGGTATGGCGTTTGTCATGATGTTCATAGATGGAGAAAAGCAATAAAAATGCCGGCGTTTGCCGGCGTCTTTATTTTACATGTCTTTTAATCGCTTCAAAGCTTTCCGCACTGATCACGTGTTCCATACGGCAGGCATCTTCGTTCGCTGTCTCTTCCGACACGCCGAGGCGAATCAACCAATCGGACAAAAGACGGTGCCGTTCATAGATCATCTCTGCTATTTCACGTCCGGATTCTGTTAGATATATAAATCCGGCATCTGTGACTGTAATATGATTCTTTTCACGCAGGTTTTTCATTGCAACGCTTACACTTGATTTTTTAAAATCCAATTCGTTTGCGATATCTACAGAACGGACAACCGGTAACTTTTTGCTCAACATTAAAATCGTCTCGAGATAATTCTCAGCGGATTCATTTACAAAAGGTTTCATAGGCTTCCCTCCTTCACTCTATTATGCATAGACATAATGCCTAACAGCATTATATCATATCCCTGTAAAGATTGCCATAATGGAAAAAAATAGAGAAATTATATTGACATCTAATAAACGTTAGAGTATACTAACCACGTGAAATGAAATTGTTTATCATTATCAGAAAGAAGAGGTGTGTATGATGCCGTTAACGATGGTGAATCCAGGAGAAGAAAATGTAATTAAAAAAGTCGGTGGAAAAGAAGAGACAAGACGATTTTTAGAAAATCTTGGCTTTGTTACCGGCGGAGTAGTTACCGTAATCTCTGAAATCGGAGGTAACATGATTGTGAATGTGAAAGATTCCAGAGTTGCGATTGGGAAAGATATGGCAAACAAGATTATGGTTTAGTGATGAAAGAGGGCGAAAAGAGATGAAAACGTTAAAGGAGGTAGCCTGCGGTAAGACCGTCAAGGTAAAGAAACTGACTGGTGAGGGACCGGTGAAGCGAAGAATCATGGATATGGGGATTACAAAAGGAGTAGAGATTTTTGTGAGAAAAGTAGCGCCGCTTGGTGATCCGGTGGAAGTAACAGTAAGAGGATATGAATTGTCGTTGAGAAAAGCAGATGCTGAGATGATAGAAGTAGAATAATTTTTTTTTAGCAAATGGTTAGTTAAAACTAATAAAAACAAGATTCGACAAACATAAAAAAGGAGAGAGAAGATGTCAGTAAAGATAGCACTAGCAGGTAACCCAAACTGCGGAAAAACAACGTTGTTCAATGCTCTGACTGGTTCAAACCAATTTGTAGGAAACTGGCCTGGAGTAACAGTAGAAAAAAAAGAAGGAAAACTGAAAGGTCATAAAGACGTTATTATCATGGACCTTCCGGGAATTTATTCTTTGTCACCATATACATTAGAGGAAGTAGTGGCGAGAAACTATTTGATTGGAGAGAGACCTGACGCCATTATTAATATCGTAGATGGTACAAATATTGAGCGAAACTTATATTTGTCCACACAATTGATGGAACTTGGCATTCCGGTAATTATGGCAGTCAACATGGTAGATGTACTGCAAAAGAACGGAGACAAGATCTATACAGATAAGCTGAGCAAAGAGCTTGGCTGTGAAGTTGTCGAGATTTCAGCATTAAAAGGAACAGGAATTCAGAAAGCTGCGGAGAAGGCAGTAGGGCTTGCGCAGAAGAAAAAAGCGATGACGCCGGTACATGCATTCTCAGAAGATGCTGAAAATACGATTAAGACAGTTGAAAACATGCTGACGGGAACTGTTCCGGAAGAACAGAAGAGATTCTTTGCAATCAAGTTGTTGGAAAAAGATGATAAGATTCAGGCACAGATGAAATCTGTTCCGGATGTATCCGCAGAGATTCAAAAAATGGAAGAACTGTTTGACGATGACACAGAAAGTATCATTACAAATGAGAGATACGTATATATTTCTTCTATTATTCATGACTGTGTCAAGAAGAATAAACAGAATAAGATGACAACATCAGATAAGATTGACCATATCGTGACGAACAGATGGCTTGCGCTTCCGATCTTTGCGGCGGTTATGTTCCTTGTATATTATATTTCGGTCACAACGGTTGGAACTTGGGTGACAGATTGGACCAATGATGTATTGTTCGGAGAAATCATTCCTCCTGCGATTGAAAAATTCCTGGTCGGTATCGGCTGTGCAGGATGGCTTCAGGGATTGATTCTTGACGGTATTGTGGCTGGTGTAGGAGCAGTTCTTGGTTTTGTACCTCAGATGCTTGTGTTATTCTTGTTCCTTGCATTTTTGGAAGCATGTGGATATATGGCGAGAGTTGCGTTTATCATGGATAGAATTTTCCGCAAATTTGGACTTTCCGGAAAATCATTTATCCCGATGCTGATCGGAAGCGGATGTGGTGTTCCGGGTATCATGGCGTCGAGAACGATTGAAAATGACCGTGACCGTAAGATGACAATCATGACAACAACATTTATTCCATGTGGAGCAAAACTTCCGATCATTGCATTGATTGCGGGAGCGTTGTTCGATGGCGCATGGTGGGTTGCACCAAGTGCTTACTTTGTTGGAATCGCAGCGATCATCTGTTCCGGTATCATTTTAAAGAAAACAAAGATGTTTGCGGGAGATCCGGCACCGTTTGTAATGGAACTTCCGGCGTATCACTGGCCAACAGTTGGAAACGTACTTAGAAGTATGTGGGAAAGAGGCTGGTCATTTATCAAAAAAGCAGGTACAATTATTCTGTTATCTACAATTGTATTGTGGTTCTTGATGAACTTTGGATGGGGTGACGGTACATTTGGTATGTTGGAGGCAGAACAATTGAACGACAGTATTTTAGCTCACATCGGAAGTGTGATTGCACCGATCTTTGTACCTCTTGGATGGGGCGACTGGAAAATGGCAGTTGCGGCAGTTACAGGATTGATTGCTAAAGAAAATGTAGTTGGTACATTTGGTATTTTATTTGGATTTGCGGAGGTAAATGCAGACAACGGTATCGAGATCTGGGGACAGCTTGCAGGAAGTATGACAGCGGTTGCGGCTTACTCATTCTTAGTGTTCAACCTTCTTTGTGCGCCTTGCTTTGCGGCGATGGGAGCGATTAAAAGAGAGATGAATAATGCAAAATGGTTCTGGTTTGCAATCGGATACCAGACAGGTCTTGCATACATTGTTTCACTTTGCATCTACCAGATTGGAACATTGATCAGCACCGGAACATTCGGCGCTGGAACTGTAGTAGCGTTTATATTAGTAATTGGGTTTATTTATCTGCTTGTCAGACCATACAAAGAAAGCAAGACATTAAATGTCAATATGAAAGGTATGGTAGGAGCAAGATAATTGACAGACCGATTGATTTTGAAATGGAGGCGGTAATATGGGAACAGCAGTTGTTGGCATTGCGTTAGCTGGAATCGTAGCACTGATTATCAGAAAAATGATTCGAGATAAGAAGAACGGAAAATCAATTCAATGTGGTGGAGACTGTAAACACTGTGGAGGACATTGTCACTAAAGATGAGGAGTGAGACTGGATGCAGAAAGAGGCTATCATTCAAAAACTGAAAGAACGAGGATGCAGAATTACAAAGCAGAGATTGATGTTGCTTGATATTATTATGGAGGAAGATTATTCCTGCTGTAAGGAAATCTATTACCGCGCATCGCAGTTAGATCCTCAAATCGGGATTGCGACGATATACAGAATGGTAAATACATTAGAGGAGATCGGAGCGATCAGCAGAAAAAACATGTATAGGATTTCGGATATATGTGAGTGTGACGGTCAGAATGGATGTGTGATTGAGTTTGAAGATCATTCTGTGTGCCGGTTGTCATCAAACAAGCTTCAGTCGGTGATGCTTGCAGGACTGAAGGCATGCGGTTATGTGAATGAACAGAAAATTAAACACATTGCCTTGCAGCCATGTCCACATATGTAGGAGAAAAGGAGAATGACACAGTCTGGGAGTACTGGACGGTGGCGTTCTCCTTTTTGTTGCAGAGAAAATAAACGATAAAATTTATCGATAGTGTCAAAAAAACTGGAATTTGTCGAATCATGGGAATATAATCAATGGATAAAATTATTCTAGGAGGTATTTATGATGTTAGATTGTTTAAAAGGTATCAATTTTAAGAAAACAGGTATTTTTGCGGCAGGTGTGTTGTTTGGGACAGCAGGAATCAAGCTATTATCAAGCAAAGATGCAAAGAAACTTTATACAAATGGAACGGCAGCGGTGCTTAGAGCAAAAGAATGTGTCATGAAGACTGCAACTACTATTCAGGAGAATGCAGAAGACATCTACGAAGAGGCAAAAGCAATCAATGAAGAAAGAGCAGTAAAAGAAGAGCAGGAGTTTGAAGAGACACAGACAGAAGAAATTACGGAAGAAACTGTGGAAGAGACAGTGGCAGAATAGAGGCGACAGCAAGTGAGATTTATCATAAAACATGAGATGAAAGGCAGAATGCGAATTCATCTTCTGCAAAACAGAATGACTTATGAGCAGGCAGATATTTTGCTGTATTTTTTAACAAACATGAAAACGGTTTCATCAGCGAAAGTGTATGAGCGCACGCAGGATGCTGTCATCCGCTATACCGGTGACCGAGAGGTCATCATAGAAGAAATAAAGAGATTTTCTTATGAAAAGACGGAGGTGCCGGCGGGCCTTTTAGAAAATTCCGGCAGGGCGTTAAACGCTGCTTATCAGGAAAAGTTAATCAATAAAGTTTTGTTTGGGTATGCAAGAAAATGGTTTCTTCCATATCCGGTAAATGCCCTTTATACGACGGCAGTATCGTTAAAGTATATTTATAAGGGTTTAAAGGTGTTGTGCAAAGGAAAGATTGAAGTTCCGGTTCTTGACGCAACAGCGATTGGGGTTTCCATTTTGCGAAATGATATCGATACGGCAGGTTCGGTCATGTTCCTGCTGGGAATCGGAGAAATTTTAGAAGAATGGACACATAAAAAATCAGTGGATGATCTTGCGAGAACAATGTCGTTGAATGTGGGGAAAGTATGGCTTAAACAGGGGGAACAAGACATTCTTGTTCCGGTGTCTGATATTCAGGCAGGAGATCAGGTTGTTGTACATATGGGAAATGTCATTCCGTTTGACGGCACAGTGGCAGATGGTGAGGCGATGGTCAATCAGGCGTCTCTTACCGGAGAATCTCTACCGGTAAGAAAAGTACAAGGAAGTTCTGCGTATGCAGGAACCGTGGTGGAAGAAGGCGAAGTGACGATTACGGTCAAAGCAGTGGGCGGCTCCAGCCGATTTGAAAAAATAGTCACAATGATCGAGGAGTCGGAGAAGCTGAAATCTGCATTGGAAGGCAAGGCGGAGCATCTGGCGGATAAACTTGTGCCGTATACACTTGCGGGCACAGCGCTGACCTATCTTTTGACACGTAATATCACGAAAGCACTGTCCATATTGATGGTCGATTTTTCCTGTGCATTAAAGCTTGCGATGCCGATTTCTGTCCTTTCAGCGATTCGAGAAGCAGGCGTGCATAATATTACAGTAAAAGGCGGTAAGTTTTTAGAGGCAGCGGCAGAGGCGGATACGATTGTGTTCGACAAGACAGGAACACTCACAAAAGCAAAGCCTACTGTAGTGGATGTCGTTTCGTTCAATGGAGAAGATCCGGATGAACTACTTCGGATTGCAGCATGCATGGAAGAACATTTTCCGCATTCTATGGCAAAAGCAGTCGTGAACGCTGCCAAGAAGAAAAAATTGGATCATGAGGAAATGCATTCGAAAGTGGAATACATGGTTGCACACGGAATTTCCACGATGATCAATGAGAAAAAGGCAATTATCGGAAGCTATCATTTTGTCTTTGAGGATGAAAAATGTATGATCCCAGAGGGGAAAGAAGCGCTTTTTGCATCACTTCCGGTGGAATACTCTCATCTGCATTGAAGACCCTCTCCGAGAGGAGGCGGCAGATGTCATTGAAATACTGCGAGAATCAGGCATTTCAAAGATCGTGATGATGACAGGGGACAGCGAGCACACTGCGGCAGCGATTGCAAGAAGAGTCGGTGTAGATGAATATTATTCAGAAGTACTTCCGGAAGATAAGGCTGATTTTGTGGAAAAAGAAAAGGCAAAAGGCAGAAAAGTCATCATGATCGGAGATGGCATCAACGACTCACCGGCGCTTTCGGCTGCTGATGTAGGAGTCGCAATCAGTGACGGAGCAGAGCTTGCAAGAGAAATTGCGGATATTATGATTGGTGCAGAGAACTTGTATGAGCTTGTAATATTAAAGCAGCTGAGCGATGGACTGATGAAACGGATCAAAAGAAACTACCGATTTATTGTTACTTTTAATGCAGGACTGATTTTACTTGGGGTCAGTGGAATCTTACAGCCGACTACGTCAGCATTGTTCCATAATATGTCAACACTTGGAATCAGCCTGAAGAGTATGCAGGATTTGCTGTAGTCACATACCAGGAGGCGAAAGGATATGAAAAAACATAGATTTTGGGCATGGGCAATGATAGGATGCCTTTTTATGACATTGTACACAGGATATAAACACAAATAGTGGTGCAGCGGCTATGTGAGAAAGTTTCTCACATAGCCGTTTTTGCGTGTATTTGCAGAGAAACTCCCGGATAAATGGAATAGCCAGATTGGAGAAAATGGATGTGAGCTATCAGGCGGAGAATGCCAGTGAATGAGAATTTGATTCAGTCTGCATTGTCACGTTTGATTCAAGATAAAATGGTTCTTGTAATTGCTCAAGAGTATTCATGTTTTTACGTTCTGTCGATAGTGTTTTAAAGCATAGAACAGCCACCATTGTGGAAGGCTGTTCTCTTTGTATTTATGAGTTACAGGATCGATTCAAGTGTCCGATAGAATATTTACAACACTTCATCTAAATCTTTTTGCATTCGCAATCCTTCATGAATCAAACAACCGAAAATGATAATTAGAATTCCAAGTGTTAGATTTATACCATCGATCAGAACAAAACTTCTATAGCTAAAAATCTCAAATCCAGAAGAATGATAACCTGGAAGACGCGGAAACAAAACGGAAGATGCCAGGAACAGCCAACCAATCATCTGAACACAGAGGCCCAACGATTTGTATAATGCCGACTGTGGAAATAAGTCCGGTCATGAATAGCGCAAGGAATAAAAGAATACGCATGCGTGTTGAAAATGTTTTCGAATGTTTATAAGAAATATTTGTATCAAAATCATTTGGTTTCATCTTTCGGTTCTCCTTCCTGTGTTTTGTCACCTTTTACAAATTCCAATATGTCACCGGGCTGGCAGTCTAATACTTCACAAATCGCATTGAGTGTAGAGAAGCGTATTGCACTGATCTTCCCGGTTTTTATTTTTGAAAGATTTAAAATTCTTGACATGAAATAAAAGTTAGCATATACTAATCCATGTATTTTAAATGAAAATGCTTATCAATATCAAAAAATGGAGAGCAAAATGGTGGACATAAATAAAAAGAGAGAAAAGGAAAAGAAAACGCTGCGTGTGATGATTGAGGTGTATTGTCGCGGAAAACACAAGCACAAGGGAGAACTCTGTCCGGAATGTCAGAAACTGTTGGACTATGCGTTGCTCCGAACGGAAAAATGTCCGTTCATGGAGACAAAGACATTTTGCAATGCCTGCAAAGTGCATTGTTATTCAAAAGAGATGCAGGAAAAGATCAAAGAAGTTATGAAGTATGCAGGACCGAGAATGTTGTTTTATCATCCATTTCAGGCGCTGGACCATATGTGGGTGACAATGAAAGGAAAAATAAAAAAGAGATAGGAGAAAAATGAATAAGAAGAAAATTATTGATAAGTTGTTGATTGTTTCGATTGTAGTGATGGCGGTCAGTGGTTTTTTGATAAGACCAACGGGAGAGATGATGGCAGTCATTGCTATGCATAAGCTTTCGGCGGTTATTTTTTGTGTATTGGGGATAGCCCATGCTGTGCAATATAAGACTAAGAAAAGGAAGGGAAAGCAATATGTTTCATAAGAGGTTGATCAAAGAATTTAGAGAAAATCAGAAAAACATTTGGGGGATGGTTCTTACACAGTGGGTCATGCTCATTGCAAATGTTGTGCTGATGCTCCAGACAGCTACATTTATAGCTGGAATGGTTCGTGGAGAAAATCTGCAAAACCAAAGTATCAGGCTGCTTGTGACGTTGGCAGTTGTTGGGGTTGTACGAAGCTTGATGTCGCTGTTCAACAGCAAGCTGTCATTTGAGGCATCGAAGCAGGTGAAAGCGAGACTTCGAACGATGGTGTATGAGAAAATGATGCGGCTTGGGAGCAGTTATAAAGAATATTTTCAGACATCTGAGGTGGTGCAGATCACCACGGAAGGTGTGGAACAGTTGGAAATTTATTTTGGAAAATACATGCCACAGTTTTTCTACAGCATGCTTGCACCGGTCACACTATTTGTCATTGTAGGAACGATGAGCCTGAAAGTGGCGGTCGTGCTTTTAATCTGTGTTCCGTTGATTCCGCTTTCAATTGTAGCAGTTCAGAAATTTGCGAAAAAGATGCTTGCAAAATATTGGGGAACATACACGGAGATGGGAGATTCCTTTTTGGAGTGCCTTCAGGGACTTACGACATTGAAAATTTATCAGGCAGATGAGCGTTATGCAAAAAGAATGGATGAGGAAGCGGAAAAATTTCGTAAAGTAACGATGCGCGTGCTCATCATGCAGTTAAATTCCATCAGTATTATGGATTTGGTAGCCTACGGTGGGGCAGCGGTCGGTATCATCTTGAGTATTTTAGAGTATCAAAAAGGTGTAATCGGACTGGCGCAATGTTTCTTCATTATTATGATCTCAGCCGAGTTTTTCCTGCCGCTTCGTTTGCTTGGTTCCTTCTTCCACATTGCGATGAATGGAAATGCTGCAGCGGATAAGATTTTCCGGTTGGTAGATTTGGAAGAAGATCAAGGAGAAAAATCTGCCCAAATGGAAGGAGAATCTGATGAGATTGCGTTTTCAAATGTAAGTTTTTCCTATGAGGCAAAGAAAAAGGTGCTGGAAGGTATCAGCTTCCGGGCAGGTCATGGATTGACTGCATTGGTCGGGGAATCCGGTTGCGGAAAGAGTACCACTACGCTGCTTTTAATGGGAGACAGAAGGGCAGATGAGGGACAGATTTTTATCGGAGATATGCCAATTGACAAAATGGACTTGAAAGCACTTCGAAGAAAGATTACCCGTATCCGACATGACAGTTATCTGTTTGCAGGAACAATTCGGGAAAACCTTCTCATGGGAAAAGAAGATGCGACAGAAACACAGATGAAAGAGGCGCTTCGCGAGGTGAATCTGTTGGATTTTGTGGAAAAAAGCGGAGGGCTGGATTTTGTTCTCCTTGAGAAAGCGTCTAATCTTTCGGGTGGACAGAAGCAAAGGCTGTCTCTTGCAAGGGCGCTTTTGCATGACACGCCAATCTACATATTTGATGAGGCAACTTCTAATGTAGATGTGGAAAGTGAAAATGATATTATGGCGGTTGTGAGAAAACTGGCAAAAACAAAAACAGTTCTTTTGATCTCACACAGACTTGCGAATGTTGTGTCTGCGGATCAGATATATGTGCTAAAAGACGGAATGATTGTGGAAAAAGGACAGCACGAAGCGCTTTGCAAAGAAGATGGATACTATCACAGATTATTCAGACAGCAGAGCGCATTGGAGCAATTTGGAAAGGGGGCGGTTGCCAATGAATAAAAACAGAAATGGATTTCAGGTGATGCTTGGTCTGATTGGTATGATCAAACCCCTTCTCGGAGTGATGTGTATTGCGATCATCATGGGATGTATCGGAAATTTGATGGCGATTTTTATTACGATTCTCGGAGGGGCGGCAATTGGAAATCTGCTTGGAGAAGTGACTGGCATTTCCATGAAAATGATATTCGTGCTGCTTGTTGTATTTGCGGTATTGCGAGGAGTACTTCGCTATGCGGAACAGGCAAGTAACCATTATATTGCATTTAAATTACTTGCCAGAATCCGTCATCAGATATTTGCCTCTTTGAGAAAATTGGCTCCGGCAAAGCTGGATGGCAAAGAAAAGGGGAATCTGATTTCGATTATCACAAGCGATATTGAACTTTTGGAAGTGTTCTATGCACACACGATTTCACCGATTGCAATTGCGGCAATCACGTCGCTTGTGATGGTTGCATTTATCGGACAGTTCCATGTGGGACTGGGGGTATTGGCGGCGGTGTTCTATCTGCTTGTCGGGCTGGCCGTTCCGGTGGTGAACAGTAAAGCAGGACAGAAACACGGGCAAAAATACCGCAGTATTTATGGGAAATTAAATACAACTGTTTTGGATAATCTGTATGGATTAGACGAAATTTTACAGTATGAAAAACAAAAAGAACGTCAGGAAAAAATGGATGCGTTCACGGAGCATCTGGAGCAGGTGAATGCAACTTTGAAAAAACAGGAGGCAGTACAGAGAATCAGTACAGATACGGTTATTCTTGTCGCGGGAGTGTGCATGACATTATATAGCGGTCTTTTGGCATCGAACGGGGTGATAAGCACCGGAAATGCAATTATCTGTATCATCGCCATGATGAGTTCATTTGGACCGACAGCGGCATTGTCTGCGCTTTCAAACAACCTGAATCAGACGCTTGCAAGTGGAAATCGTGTATTGAACCTGCTTGCCGAAGAGCCGGTTGTGATGGATGTGGAAAGTAATGTGGAAGTTCCGGATGAAGATATTCGTATTTCAAATGTGACGTTCACATACCCGGAAGACAAAAAAGAAGAAAAACCAATTTTGAAAAATTTCTCATTGGATATCCGCAAAAATACGATTCATGGTATTCTCGGAAGAAGCGGATGTGGGAAATCAACGTTGTTAAAGCTGCTTATGCGTTTTTATGAGACAGATTCCGGCAGTGTCAGCTATGGAACGCGCAACGTAAACGAGATTGACACAGGGCATTTGCGAAATCATATCTCCTATGTGACGCAGGAAACCTTCTTGTTCCAGGACACAATTGAAAATAATATCAAGGTGGCGAAGGCGGATGCGACAAGAGAAGAGGTGATTGAGGCTGCGAAAAAGGCAGCAATTCATGATTTTATCGATTCCCTGCCACAGGGGTATGACACAAAGCTTGGGGAACTCGGAGATTCGGTATCAGGAGGAGAACGCCAGAGAATCGGAATTGCGAGGGCATTTCTTCATGATGCCAAGACTATTCTGCTGGATGAGCCTACAAGCAATATTGACAGCCTGAATGAGGGAATTATCTTGAAAAGCTTGTTGGAAGAGCGGAAAGATAAGACAATTGTACTTGTGTCTCATCGCAAATCAACAATGTCGATTGTGGACGAAGTGACACAGATGTAAAAAAGATTGCGCAGTAGCGCAATCTTTTTTAATACCTAGACTTGTGATTCGCTCTTTATAATTTTCTTGAAATTAATATAAAACAACGTGGCAGTTGTGAGAATTGCAATGGCATCTGCAATTGGTTCCGCCAAAAAGACTGCTTTGACATTGTCCTCCATGAATGCCGGCAAAATATAAATAAGTGGAATCAGCACAAGTATCTTTCGGAATACGGCAAGGAATGCACTGATTTTAGAATTTCCGAATGCGATAAATGTTTGCTGGCAGGAAACCTGAACGCCCATAAGGAAGATACATGCCAGATAAATGCGAAGCGCCCATTGTGACAATTCTGCCAACTGCGTATCGCTTGTGAATATAGATACAAATATCGACGGCGCAAACTCGGCAATGAGCCAAATGATTGTGGCATAGACAACACACGAGATGGTCTGCAGTTTGAATGCCTGCTTGATTCGGTCTATTTTCTTCGCACCATAATTATAGCTGATAATCGGTTGACCACCCTGAGTGATTCCCTGCAGTGGAAGCATTGCAAACTGCATGATGCTCGATAAAATCGTCATGGCGCCGACTGCCAGGTCACCTCCGTATTTCAGCAGAGAAGAATTAAAGCAAAGAACAAGCACACTTTCAGTAGCCTGCATTGCAAATGGAGCAATTCCGAGCGCTGCGCAAGGTAAAAAGACAGAAGCTTTTATCTTTAAATTTTTCTTCTTGATACGAAGAATCGTCTTTTTGCCACATAAGAATTTCAGCGCCCAGACAGCGCTTAGCGCCTGTGAGAGAATGGTGGCGACAGCAGCGCCTTGTACACCCATGTTGAAACCGAAGATGAAAATAGGGTCCAAAATAATATTTGTGACAGCGCCGATAATGACTGTCATCATACTAATCGTAGAAAATCCCTGTGCGGAGATAAAGGCATTCATTCCTAAAGTAAGCTGTACAAAAATCGTACCGATAGCATAGATTGTCATATAACTTTTGGCGTAGGAAATTGTATTTTTACTGGCGCCAAATAAATAAAGCAGCGGTTCTTGAAAAACCAGCACAGTGACCGTTAGAATAATGGAGGCAATGACCAGCGCCGAAAAACTGTTTCCTAAAATCTTTTCGGCAGTGTCATTGTCTTTTTTCCCCATGTAGATACTGGCTCTTGGCGCACCGCCCATTCCCATCAGATAAGCGAATGCGGAGATGATCATAATAATCGGGAAACAGACACCGACCCCTGTAAGTGCAGCGGAACCAACTTCCGGAATGTGTCCGATATACATACGGTCAACCATATTGTAAAGTGCGTTGACTACTTGGGAAGTAATAGCCGGAACTGCCAGAACAAGTAAAAGATGTCGGACCGGTTCATTCCCTAAGTCTACTTCTCTAGACATTGTTTTTTTCATGTTGTGTTTCATTCCTTTCTTTAAAACGTGTCAAAATTTTCGTCATTGTAGTTTCAACCTGTTGAAGTTCTTCTTTGGAAATACCTTGTAAAACTTCATTGTTCATCTTTGTGAGTTCCTCGTTCAGCTTTTGAATGACAGGAGCTGCCTGAGTAGAAAATGAAAGTCGCTGGATACGTTTATCAGCGTCATCTTTTGCACAAATAATGTATCCTTTCTCAACTAATGCATCAATACTCCTGCTGATCAGCCCTTTGGATACGCCGAGAATTGTACATAGCTGACTGCTTGTATTGATGGAGGGATTATTGGAAAGAAGAATCAGGATGGAAATTTCATTTGGAGAAAAATTCTCATTTGTAAATTTCAAATTCAATTCATTTGCATATACTCGGCGAATTTGATTAAAGTATCCGAGCATCTCTTCCACGGTTTGTCTCATATCCACCTCCGATTTCAAAATAGTTTACTTGTAAACAAAAAATAGTATAGAACTGAATGCAAAACGTGTCAATGCGTTATTGAACAATTTTATTGATAATTTGTCTTGACTTATAGGATAAAATTAGATATTATAAACACAAGTTAGAAATAACTAACTCAAGGAGGAAATATGAGCAGAGAAATATTTGAAATCGTTCAGGGAATGGATTTGAAAAATATCGAGACGCAATTGGCATTACAATGTGCGCCGCTTATCACAGGATTAAAAATTTCTAATATGTTGATTGTTTCAAATGAAGATGAAAAATTAGTGCGGGCAATTTTAAAAAGAACAGGTATTTCTTGCTATCGTCTTTTACAGAATGAAAAGAAGATCACGCTTCTTTTGTTCCGCAGAAATCAATTGGAGAAATTTTTGGAGAGAGAGGATGTAAGCGAGGTACTCCGCGAAGAAGGGTATGTCGAAATCCAGCTTGGAAGAATCCTCAGTATTTTTCAGATGCGCGAAATTTTTAATATGAATGGTTCAAAAATATTTCCGCATGAGATGGGGCTGCTTTTAGGGTATCCGGTGGAAGATGTGACTGGTTTTATGGTGCATGGAGGAAAGAATTCTCTGTATTCCGGATATTGGAAAGTTTATGCAGACGTCGCAAAAAAACTTGAGATTTTCAAGCAGTTTGAGATGGCAAAAGAGATGCTCATCCGGCTTGTTTCAAGCGGTGTCAGTATGGAAGAAATTATAGGATATTACAATGAAAATACACTGCAGACAGCGGTGGTATAGGAGGTATGAAAGATGAGCAGAATCAATGTTGTATATTGGTCACAGACAGGTAACACAGAAGAGATGGCTGAGGCAATCGGAAAAGGAATCACACAGGCAGGAGGAGAAGCAGTTGTATCTGAAGTTAGCGCAATTTCTCCGGATGCTTTGAAAGATGAGAAGGTGTTCGCTCTTGGCTGCCCGGCAATGGGAGCAGAAGTGCTTGAGGAAGCTGAGATGGAACCGTTTGTCGAAGCAGTAGAAAGCTTTGCGGCAGGCAAGAAAATCGCGTTGTTTGGTTCCTACGGCTGGGGAGACGGAGAATGGATGCGTGACTGGGTAGAGCGTATGCAGAATGTAGGAGCAGAGATTGTAAACGGAGAAGGTTTGATCTGTCAGGAAGCGCCGGATGATGAAGTGCTTGCCGCGTGTGAAGAACTTGGAAAGCAGCTTGTGCAATAGAGGGAGATTTCTATGAGTGTTGTGATTGTTGGCGGACATGACCGTATGGTCTGTCAGTATAAAAAAATATGTAAAGGGTATAAATGCAAAGCAAAAATATTTACGCAGATGTCGGCAAACTTAAGTGAGCAGATCGGAAGTCCGGATTTACTGATTCTGTTTACCAACACAGTGTCGCACAAGATGGTAAAATGCGCGATTACCGAGGCGGAAAAATGTAATGCAGAAATCGTGCGCTGCCATACAAGCAGCAAAAGTGCGTTGAATGAAATTCTTCAAAATGCATGCGTGGGATAATGAAAATCTAACATGAGAGAGTTGTTAGTTGAGTGAATGAAAATGCTCGGACGAGGTGAAACGGTCCGGGCATTTTGCTGTACTTAAGGTAGAAAAATTTACAACGTTATGGTAATATTGGGGTGACTGGTTTTAATGAAAAATAGAGGTGCAGATATGGAAGAAACAGGAATTGACGGAGAAGTTTTGAGAGAAATTTGTGATTTGGCAGAGAAATATCATATTCAAAAAGTGATTTTGTTTGGTTCACGAGCAAGAGGCGACTTTAAGAGAACAAGTGATATTGATTTGGCGGTAGAAGGTGGCGAAGTGGAAAGTTTTGCGTTAGATATCGACGAAGAGACAACTACTTTGCTCGAATATGATATTGTTGATTTAGCAAGAAAGATACAACCGGAATTACGAGAATCCATTGAAAGAGAGGGAAAGATTCTATATGAAAAAATATGAAAATTTTTGTGCGGCTTTAGAAAACATGAAGGAAATATATAAATATAATCCCCCATATGACAACGTAGTTTTGACCGGTTTAGTAGGATTATATGAAATTTGTTTTGAACAATCTTGGAAAATGATGAAAGAGATATTAGAGAGACATGGTTTTGAAGAGGGGGCTACCGGCTCACCTAAGATTATTTTAAAAACAGCATATAAAGCGAATATGATTCAAGATGAAAAACTGTGGATATCTGCGTTGCAGGAGCGGAATAATGTAGCAAATTCTTATAATAAGAGTATTGCGTTGGATATTGTAACAAAGGCAAAAAATGAATTTTATGAAATGTTTTGCGAATTGAAAAGAGAAGTGGAAACAAGATGGCTTTAGATTACACATATTTTTCCGGCGTAGAAGATGGCATCTCATCTGCATTTGAAAAGTTAGCAGAAGTTTTTGAATATCAGGTGTTTGAGCTGTGTGTCGGTGAAGAGTATCTGATTCCTTATATGATGAATGACGCGGTGGAGAATTATTTGATTTTAAAAGGCTGTCAGATGACAGGAAGCTATCTGCGCGATGATGCGCTTGAAGTGAGTGGAAAACTTGCAATCGAGGAAGACAGGTATGTCTTGAGTGTGAGGCAAGGGGAGGAAAATGCATTCACGCTCTGTTTTCAGGAACTTGAAGAAAAGATACAGTGTTTTCAGTATCACAGGATTGGTCATTTCTGGGTAGAGGGGCAGGAGCATTGGAGACAGCTTGTCTATATCATTGGGACAATTTATGAGAAATACAGTTATCTGGGAGAGCGCTATTGCAATGAAGGAGAGAAAGCACTGATGCGGCTTATTGAATTTCCGCCGTTTCGAATGTGGTCACCAGTTCACGAATCATTGGAGGATAAATATCCGGCGACTTATGAGGGGATTGACTGTATGGAGCGGCTTGCAAGAAAAGCGGATGACCGTGGATATATAAAGTGGATTCGTCTTTACCGGAGATTTCCGAGTCGAGTACTCGAGAGGCTGCTCGGGAGGAGGCTTTTGAGCCCGAAGAGGCAGAAACTATATGAGACCATTTGTCAGGAAGTGCAAGCGGCATCGGAAATTTATCCGCAGCGGGATTACGGTGAGGAGTTGAATTGTAGGATTCAAAAGAAGAGAACAGAAATTCATGCGAAAATGCTTGAAGATGGATTCGAGGGGACGTATCCGGAATACTACAAAAAGCGGATGCAGATTACTGTCACAGAAGAACATCCATTTACCGTATCGATGTTGGAATTTGAAGATTTTGTATTCCGTGTGCATTTCATGGTATCAAAATGTGGAAAACATGTTAAAATAAGAAAAAACTGTGGATTTTTCCGCGGATTGGGAAGAATAGGAAAGGTTGAAAGGGAGGAAAAATGAGAAAAAAGCAATTGGCACTGGAGGTCATTGAACGATTGAAAAAAGAATATCCGGACGCAGATTGTACACTTGATTACGATGAAGCCTGGAAATTACTTGTCGGTGTTCGTTTGGCTGCGCAGTGTACAGATGAACGAGTGAATATCGTTGTGGAAAAACTATATGAGAAATACCCGGATGTGAATGCTTTGGCGGCCGCAGATGTGGATAAGATTGAAGAAATTGTAAGACCATGTGGATTAGGAAAGAGCAAGGCGAGAGATATCAGCGCCTGTATGAAAATTTTGCGGGATGACTATGGTGGAAATATTCCAAATACATTTGATGAATTATTAAAACTCCCAGGGGTTGGAAGAAAAAGTGCGAATCTCATTATGGGAGATGTGTTTGGGAAACCGGCAATTGTGACAGATACCCATTGTATTCGCCTTGTGAATAGAATCGGACTTGTCAAGGATTTGAAAGAACCGAAAAAAGTGGAGATGGAGCTATGGAAAATTATTCCGCCGGAGGAAGGAAGCGATTTTTGCCACAGGCTTGTATACCATGGCCGTGATGTCTGTACAGCCAGAACAAAACCACATTGTGACAGATGTTGTTTGGAGGATATTTGCAAAAAAGCCGGGGTAAAGTAGTAAGGCATCTTGCAAAGAGCGAGTGAAATATAGTATCATCAGAAGAAAGCGGTTTATGGCCGATAATATGAAAGAAATCGAGGAGAAAAATATGAGTCAGGAAGTTTTAGCAGTAGTAGCAGGAGAAGAGATTACACAGGCAGAGTTTGATGCGTTTTTACAGGGGGTGCCAAGAGAGCAGCAACCGTATCTTTCCAACCCACAGTTCAGAGAACAGTGCTTGGAACAATTGATTGCATTACATATGTTTGCGAAAAATGGCGAAGAGATGAAGTTAGAGGAAACGGAAGAGTTCAAAAAACTGGTGGAAAATGCAAGAAGAGATATCCTTGCACAGATGGCTATGAGAGAGACTTTGAAAGATGTTGTGGTATCGGAAGAAGAAATCGAAGCTTACTATGAGGCGAACAAACAACACTTCACAAAAGGGGACACTGTCAGTGCCAAACATATTTTGACAGATTCCGAAGAAAAATGTAACTCTATTTTAGAATCTATCACAACTGGTGAAAAAGAATTTGAGACAGCGGCGAAAGAATTTTCAACATGTCCATCAGGAGCGAAAGGCGGAGACCTTGGAGAATTCGGACGAGGACAGATGGTAAAAGAATTCGAAGATGCGGCATTTGCAGCAGAAATTGGACATGTAGTGGGACCTGTAAAGACACAGTTTGGATACCACTTGATTAAAGTTGAAAAGAAAAATGAAGCTACAGTTGCGTCATTGGAAGAAGTGAAAGAGACAATCAGAAGAACTTTGCTTCAGCAGAAACAAAATGAGGCATATAATACAAAAGTAGAAGAGATGAAGAAAAAATATGTAAAATAGCAGATACTGCTGTTGAGGATTGGGACGTAGTAAATTTATATTTTATTACGTCCTAATTTATTGTAATTAAGCATTGCTTGTATTATAATAAATAATACTTAATTTGGGATAAGAGGTGATTATATGATTTTGTCATTGGATATGGGAAGCGAGGTTCCAATCTATGTGCAGCTGCGGAATCAGATTGTAACAGGGATTGGGAAGGGCGAACTGGCAGTAGGGGAGCGGCTTCCGACAGTCCGTCAGCTTGCACAGGATGCAGGAGTGAACGTGATGACAGTCAATAAGACTTATCAGTTGTTAAAGCTAGAAGGATTTATCGAAATTGACCGGAGAAAGGGTGCGATTGTTTGCCCGATAAGGGAGACTCGGGATTGTTTTCGGGAGAAATTGGAGTCTGAGTTAGAGCTACTTTCGGCAGAAGCAAGCATAAAAGGAATGGGTGAGGATGAGTTTCTAAAGGTTTGCATGAAAATGTTTCAGAGGATGCATCCGACGATGATGGAGGAGGTATGATTATGGAAGTGGCAATTCTCATGTTAGTTATTTTTCTGTTTACGGATATCATGGTTGTTGGAATCTGTATGCTTGCATACGCGGGAAAAGAAGAGTATAGTGGGGGAATGCTTTTTGGCGTGCACATTCCAAAAGAAAAAGTGGATGAGAAAACAGTGCGGGACATGGCAGAGACATATAAAAAGAAGTACAAAAAATTTCAGCGATGGAACATGATTCTAGGGATATTGGTGTGTGGGGTGACATTTGCTGGCATTGGGATTTTTATGATTGTCTGGACTGTTTGGCTCACGGAATATATTGTCGGTCTCTATTGGATTGTCTATGGGACACACCGAAGGATGTATAATCTGAAGGTAGAAAATGGATGGGTTATGGAATCGGCAAAACAGATTATTTATGTGGATACGGAAGTGTCTGCTCATGCGGACAAAATGCCACTGTCAAAAAAGTGGTATCTTGTACTTTTTTTCCTGACTTGTGCGGTTATGTTGTTTCCTGAGATGAAAGTATACCTGAGAGAGGAGAACATCGCCTATGTGTTGTTTGGGAGTGCACTTGGTGTGAATGTGTGTTTCTTTGGCTTGCACTGGTGGATTGCGTGCAGACCAAATGTTGTATACAGCAAAAAAAGTCAGGTGAACATGACTTTAAATCAGTTGATAAAACGGACTTGGACAATCTGCCTGCTTGTGTGCGCTGCGGTAAATACGTCAGCATGGTTGTATGTTTCTGTCTGTATGATGAAAAATCAATGGCTGACATCGGCTGATTTTTGCATATACATCTTGTTACAAGTAACTTCCGGCGCAATTTTAATGGGAGGTTTATGTTGGATTTTACAGAAGAAGAAAGAAATAATGTCAATCGATACCGAAATAATTGAGACAGATGACGATGTGTATTGGAAAAATGGCTGGTACAGCAACCCGCATGACAAAAGGCTGTTTGTTCAAGACCGCATGTGTGGTATGAATTATTCGATGAACATGGCGAAGAACTCGGCGAAAATCTTCACAGCGGTAATTAGCGCTGTACTCATAGGGTGTGTTATATGGGTTGTGGCTATTTTAGTAGAGTTTGCTACTACGGAGGTGACAGTCTGCATGGCAGGTGGTAAGATGGATATACGGGCAGCTTCCTATGACTGCCAGATTCAATCGGAGCAAATTCTTTCTGTGAAACTGCTTGATGAGATGCCGGAAGATAATTTTTACAGAAGCAATGGAGGAGATACAGAAAAATTTCTGATAGGGCATTTCAGAGGAAAAGAAACCGGAAAATGTATGATGTTTTTATATAAGGAAGAAACTCCGATTATAGAGATTCAATTAGAAGATATGATTGTATTTTTGAATAGTGAAAACAAAGAAGAGACAGAGGAGTGGTATGATTATGCGAGAGACAGTATTGTTGATTAATTTTCAAGATGAAAAGCAGCTGCGTGATTTGAAAATGATTTTATTTACGCTGAAAATTCGAATGAAGAAGGTAGAAAAGAAAGAGTATTTGCAGCAAATCGGTTTCCTTGCGGGAATGAAGAATATGGAAGCTGCGCCGGAGTGCTATGAGGGGGAAGAGTTAGAGAAAGAGATGATGGTATTCGCTGGAATATCGAATCAAAGGCTGGACCAGATTCTTTCTATGATGAGAAAAAATGGAGTGAAGCGAGTGGATTATAAGGCGATTCTGACAGAGACAAATAAAACGTGGACAGTTCCAAGGCTCTATGAAGAGATTTCAAAAGAGCATGCGCAGATGCACAGACAATCATAAGCAGTATAAAAGGCAGCCTATTCGGCTGCCTCTTCCGTCTCTGATGTGACATCTGTACTTACACGCGGTTCTGTCACAGTGACAACGGTGGAATCTAAATCTGTTATCAAATCTATATTTTCATCTTTGGCAATTACGAGGTCTTTTACTCGAATGGTATCTCCGATTTTTAAGTCTCCAACGTCAAGTTCGATTTTTTCAACTAAAGATGCAGGAAGAGCCTTGTAATTGATTTCATGCAGCATCTGCTGTGGGATTCCTGCGACAAGCTTACTCTCATTGAGAAGATGGATTTCAGCAGAAGAATGTACCTTTTCAGAGCTTACAAGTGCCTGAAAATCGATTTCTTCCACGAAACCTTTCAGTGGATTGTAATCTACTTCTTTAATGAGGGCGTCATAAGTTTTGCCTTCCAGTTGAAGCAGGACTCTTCCACCTTTCCCTTCGGATTTCAGGAGTCGTTCGACTTCGCTCTTTTCCATTTTCAAAGGAATGGATTTTTCCAATTCACGGCCGAAAATACATCCGGTCACAAATCCTTCTTTTCTAAGTGCTTTGGCTTTGAGTGACATGTTACGTGTTTCAGCTTTTAAAGTATTCATTTACCTTTTCCTCCAATTACTGAATCGTACTTAGCAAGCCTTCAACTTTGTAGTTCATATTGCAAAGAGGTTTTGTTAAGTGTATTTCCTTGTTACAGTTTCAGTATACACCTCTTGTCAAGAGGAAAAGAAAAAACATAGTGATAGTTGATGATAAAATTGCTGAAAGTATTTTGACATTTGGTTGAAAAATACGAAAAAATATTGTGCTAGAATTGACATGAGTAGTGGAAATAGACTATAATCATAAAATGTATCTATTCACATTAGTACATGTTATACCAAAATATGAAAAGGAGAAGTGTTATGAAGAAGAAACAGGTGCAAAGACTGGTTGCTTTTTCACTGGCAACAATGATGACATTGCAGGGATTGTCTGTAAATGCATCAGGGCAGGTTCAGGTTCGCACAGATTCGAACACACAGATGAGCTCGGATAAAGAAGTGGTGTATGTCAACACATACGACACATCAAAAAGAGTTCATGATTTTGATGCGAACTGGAAGTTTTATTTAGGAGATGCGGATGGAGCAGAAGCTGTTAATTTTGATGATTCTGCTTGGAGAGCAGTATCAGTTCCTCATGACTACAGCATCGAGCAGGAGTATACACAGTCAGGAGAAGCAGAAAGCGGATATCTTCCGGGCGGTACAGGCTGGTATCGAAAGCATTTTACATTAACAGAGGATATGAAAGATAACGAAATCCGACTTGGCGGCGTTTATATGAATGCGACCGTATGGGTAAATGGAACTCAGTTAGGTACACATCCTTACGGATACACTCCATTTTCTTTTGATATCACAGACTATGTGAAAGCAGGAGAAGAGAATGTGATCACTGTGAAAGTGGATCATCAGACACCTTCAAGCCGTTGGTATTCGGGAAGTGGTATTTATCGCAGTGTGGATCTTACTGTGATGGATAAAGTTCATGTGGATTTGAACGGAACAAAGATTGCGACGCCGAATCTTGCAAAAGAAAAAGATGGCGATGTCAATATGGACATTGTGACAACGGTTGCAAATGAAGAAAAAGAGACAAAAGAGGTTACGCTTGTTCACACTTTGCGTGAAAAAGGGAAAAAAGATACAGTTGCAACAGTGACTACAGAGAAACAGTCTGTGGAAGCAGGAAAGACAGCTGATATAGAAGCAAAATTAAAAGTAAATAAACCGAAATTATGGGGACTTGGCGAAAAGAACGCACATCTCTATACAGTGACAACAGAAGTAAAAGTGAATGATAAAGTAGTTGACACTTATGACACAGATTACGGTTTCCGTTATACAGAACTTGATACGAAGACAGGATTTTCTCTCAATGGAGAAAAGGTAAAATTACAGGGTGTATGTATGCACCACGATCAGGGAGCGCTCGGTGCGGAAGCACAGAAACGTGCAATTGAGCGTCAGGTAGAGATTCTGCAGGAGATGGGATGTAACTCTATCCGTGTGACACATAACCCGGCGGCAGAAGAGCTGATTGAAGTATGTAACGAAAAAGGTATCTTAGTTATTAATGAATTGTTTGATGGATGGCACAAGGCTAAGAATGGTAATGTGAATGATTATGCGAAGTGGTTTAATCAAACAATTGGAGATGAAAATAAAATCTTAGATGGCAAATCAGATATGACATGGGCTGAGTTTGATTTGAAATCGACATTAAATCAGGGGAAAAATGATCCGTCTATTATCATGTGGTCACTTGGTAATGAAATCAGTGAAGGTGCCAGTGAAGGTGGTTATTACGAGATTTCAAAGAATCTGATCAAATGGGCGCAAGAGATAGATACATCTAAACCATTGACAATCGGAAGCAACCGAGTGAAAGGCGCTATTGGGCAAGCAGATAATGAGCATATTAAGATTGCGAACGATTTGACAAAGATTGGCGGTATGTCAGGAACAAACTATTCTGGCGGATCAAATTATGATGCGTTACACAGTACATATCCGGAATGGTTCTTATATGGTTCTGAGACAGCATCTGCTGTAAATAGTCGTGGAGTATATACTACAAAAGCGAATGCAGCATTGGATCAGGATAAACAGCTTACCTCGTATGACAAATCAAAGGTAAACTGGGGAGCTTTGGCAAGTGAAGCTTGGTATGATGTAATCACAAGAGACTTTGTTGCCGGCGAGTATGTGTGGACTGGATTTGACTATATTGGAGAACCGACACCGGCAAATAAAATCAATGCAGGAGCTGCAACTTCATGGCCATCTCCGAAAAACTCTTATTTCGGAATCGTGGATACAGCAGGATTGCCAAAAGACAGCTATTACTTCTATCAAAGTCAGTGGAATGATGAAGTAAATACATTGCATGTTCTTCCGACTTGGAATGAAGACAGCCTTATGAAAGATGAAAATGGCAATGTTGAAGTTGTTGTCTATTCAGATGCGGCAAAAGTGAAGTTATTTTTGAATGATAAGGAAATTGCTGAGCAGACATTTGAAGAACATACAACAGGAGCGGGCTATAAGTATCAAACGGTCAAGGGTAAAACTGGACATGAAAGCATGTATATGACATTTAGTGTTCCATATGAGAAAGGAACATTAAAAGCAGTTGCCTACGATAAAGATGGAAATGAGATTAAAAATACACAGGGACGTTCTTCAGTGACGACAACTGATAAAGCGACTAAATTAGATGCAACAGTAGACCGCAAGAGTATTAAGGCAGATGGAAAAGATCTTTCTTATATCACGGTGGATGTAACAGACGCAAATGGAAATATTGTACCAGATGCAGACAACAACGTGAGATTTACTGTGGAAGGCGCAGGTACTTTAGTTGGTGTGGACAACGGAAAACAGGCAGACCATCAGTCATATCAGGATGACAACCGTGATGCGTACAATGGTTCTCTTGTTGCAATCGTGCAATCAACAAAAGATGCAGGAAAGATTACTGTAAAAGCAGAAGCTGACGGATTGACGTTGGATACTGTTGAGATTACGACAACAGAGGTGGAAGACGGAACTGTAGATAAAACTCAGGTGGACAGCTTCTACATGTCAAAACACTATTATGTAAAAGCAGGCAGTGAAGTACAATTGCCGGAGACAATCAAAACCCGTTTTAAAGACGGAACAGAGAAAGACTTACCGGTAAAATGGGATGAAATTAAGGAGACAACAGGAAGCTTTGTTGTGAATGGTCTCGTAGATGGAAAATATAAAGTTTCTGTTACAGTAAATGTCATTGACCAATTAGGTGGTTTAATGAATTATTCTGCAACAACACCGAAGAGAACGGAACCGAATCTTCCGACAACACGACCTGCAATTGCACAGGATGGAACAGTCTTAAATGTATCATTCCCTGTAACTTGGGAAAAAGTAGACAAGACTAAATATGATGAGCCTGGAATTGTTACAGTTAATGGTACGTCGAATGTTTTGGGAACTGCAATGGAAGTTACAGCATCGATTCGTGTACAAGAAGAGACGTATGAGATTGTTGGGTCAGTAGATAATCCTTCTCAGCTGACACAGGATATTGAAGAAGATAAGCAGTCCGATACGCTGGATGCAGTTTGGGATGGAAAAACTGCAATTGCAGACAACACAAGCGGCGGACCAAATCCAACAGCGTGGAGTAATTATAAAAATTCTCAAGCCGGAGATAACACTGCGGAAATTACATTCCAATATGCTACACAACAAGTAATTGGAGAAGTGACAGTTCATTTCTTTAAAGACAGTGCATCTGCACGTTATCCAAAGGCAGGAACAACAAAGCTTTATGTGAAAGCAAATGACGGTGATGACTGGCAGGAAGTTGTAGCAGAAGAAACAATTGGAGAAGAGAATGGTCGTGTGAAAGCATATACATATAAGTTCAATCCGGTTGGAGCTACATTGTTCAAGGTTGCAGTTACAAACAGTGATGAGGTATTGACGACTGGTCACAAGCCATGTACCGGTATCACGGAGATTGAAATCAAAAAAGCAGTTGGTTCTTATAAGACAAACACAACAGCAAAATTGGCTTCTCTTGAAGTGAATGGAAAAGCATTGACAGCAGAAGAGCTTGCGGAAAATGCATATTACACATTAGATAAAACAGCTACAGTGAAAGCAGCCGGAGCAGACAATGCAGCAGTAACTGTATTACCGGCACATAACAGACAGGTTCGTATTTTATTAGAATCTGAGGATCACAGAACAAGAAATACATTTGTTATTTATTTGGAACAAGAAAAACCAATGTCACCTGACGATGACAGCAAAGATTATCCAGTAGAAAAGCTGACAGCTATTTCTGGAAGTGAATATCCGGGAACGGGAAATGAAGGACCGGATGATTTAGTGTTAGACGGAAATGTAAACACACATTGGCACACAAATTATAATACATCAGATGGTGCTGATGTTAACAAACGTTGGATTGGCGTAAGTTTGGATGAACCAACAGAAGTAAGTGCAATCCGTTATTTACCAAGAAATGGAAATAATGGACATGTTACAGAATACAAAGTACAGTACCGTGCGACAGATGATGGTAAATGGGAAGACTTGGCAAGCGGCACATGGGATAACCCAACAACTGGCTGGAAGTTAGTAACATTCCCAGCAGTAGAGGCAAAACAGGTTCGTTTGATTGGTGTTCATACAATTGCAGAAGCTGGACGAGATTTGCATATGACAACAGCGGAGTTCCGTGTTGTTTCTGAAAAAGAAGTGACACCTCCGGATCCGGAAGAGCCGGAAGTGAAACCGGGAGAAGACTATCCGGTAGGAATGATTACAGGAACAGCAGGAAGTACACAGCCTGGAAACGGTGTGGAAAAAGCATTTGACGGAAAAACAAATACATGGTGGCATTCATCATGGAACCCGGCGTCTACAGCAGACCAGTTGTGGTTCACAATGGAATTGAAAGAAGCAGCTGCATTAGATCAGCTTCGTTATTACCCAAGATATGAGGGAACGAACTTAACACAGGGCGATCAAAATGGATTTATCAGCAAATACAAAGTGGAAGTCAGCATGGACAACGAAGAGTGGACAAAAGTTGCTGAAGGCAGCTGGGAGCCAAAAGATGGATGGCTGACAGCAGACTTTACAGAGCCGACAGAAGCAAAATATGTGCGTATCACAGGTGTTGAGACAATGTCTAACGGTGAAGTGAAGACGTCCGATATGGCAATTGCAGAGCTTCGTGTTCGTGTAGCAAAAGGTGAGGAGCCTGAAAAAGTAGATAAGACAGCTTTACAGGAAGCTATCGAAGCGGCAGGTGAAATGAAGGAAGCAGATTTTACACCAAACAGCTGGAAAGCATTTAAAGAAGCATTGGACGCTGCAAAAGCAGTTGAAAAAGATGAAAAAGCGACACAGACAGATGTAAATGAAGCACTTGCAGCGTTAGAAGCAGCAAAGGGTGCGCTTGTGAAGAAAGCAGATAAGACAGAATTGAACAAAGCGATGGAAGCGGCTGGTAAATTAAATGAAGCTGATTACACTACAGGTTCATGGGAAGCATTTGAAAAAGCGTTGGAAGCTGCAGCAGCAGTTCAAAAAGATGAAAATGTATCACAGGCTTCTGTGAAAGCGGCAACAGATGGATTGAATGAAGCTATGGAAGCGCTTGTGAAGAAAGCAAATAAGACAGAGCTTGATAAAACGATTAAAGCGGCAGAAGCTTTGAATAAGGATGACTATACAGCAGACAGCTGGAAAGTATTTGCGCAGGAGTTGGCAGATGCTTACACTGTAAGCAGAAACGCAGATGCAACACAGGCAGAAGTAGATGAGGCATGTAAAGCGCTGAAAGCTGCTCAGGAAGCTTTGGTCGAAAAAGAAGAGCCGTCTGTTCCGGAAAATGTCGATAAAGCTGCAGCACAGAAATACTATGATGACTGTCTCGCATATTATGAAAAAGACGATTACACAGCAGACAGCTGGAAGGTTTATGCTGAGGCTATGGATGACTTAAAAGCGGCGCTTGCTGATGAAGATATTTCAAAAGAAGATCTTCAAGCAGCAGTTGATGCGGTAGCTAAGGCGGTTGAAGGATTGGAAAAAGCTGGAACAGCAACACCTGATCCAAAACCGGAAGAAAAACCAGGGCAAAAGCCACAGCAGAAACCTGCAAAAACAGGTGATAATATGTCGACAGGTGCAATTGTGGGAATTGTTGTCGTAGCAGTTCTTGCAATCGGAGTGATTGTTGGTGTGATTATTAGCAAAAAAAGAAAAAAATAAAACAATGGAACATTGATTTGAATGTTTGAAATTTGTGAAAAAGAGAGCGGTGGATACGTTAAGTATTTGCGGCTCTCTTTTTTATGTTTTGGTTGGTCGATATGTGATGGTTATAGTTTACTATAAAAAGAAGAGAGGGAACGGTTTGTTTGGTTAAAAGATACAAGAAAGCGGTTTTTGGAATTGACACTGACGGTTAAAAGGTACTATAATTAAAAAAGATATCAATTCGTATCTATATGTTATGCCGAAGGGCAGGAAAGGAAGAAGAAAATGAAAAAAAGGAAAATATCACGTATTGGAGCAGTTGCAATGGCAACAGTGCTTACAGTTCAAGGTATGGGAATCCCAACCGCTGTGTTGGCAGCAGACAAACCGGCTGTGATGAGTTCGGATTCCGATACACAGATGAGTTCTGAAAAAGAGAATGTTTATGTGAACCAGTATGGAAGCACAACAGAGCGGTCTCAGAACTTCGATGATAATTGGAGGTTTTATTTAGGCGATGCATCTGGTGCGGAACAGCCGACATTTGATGACTCGCAGTGGAGACAATTATCATTGCCTCATGATTACAGTATCGAGCAGGAGTATACACAGTCAGGAGAAGCCGAAAGTGCTTATCTTTTAGGAGGAACCGGTTGGTACCGTAAGAACTTTACACTCGGCAAAGAGATGGAGGGCAAGAAAGTTCGGATCGATTTTGGCGGTGTTTATATGAATGCTACAGTCTATGTAAATGGACAGCAAGTAGGAACACATCCATATGGATACACACCATTTTCATTTGACATTACAGATTATGTGAAAGTTGGACAGGTGAATACAATTGCTGTAAAAGTAGACCACAAGACACCATCCAGCCGTTGGTATTCAGGAAGTGGTATTTATAGAAGTGTACAGTTGACAACAACAGATGAAGTACATGTGGATTTGAATGGAGTGAAAGTAGAGACTCCAAAATTAGCTGATGGTAATCAGGATACAAACATTAAAACGAAAGTTTTGAATGAGTCTGAGGAAGAAAAATCTGTTACAGTGACTCATACAATGTTTGAAAAAGGAAAAGATACAAAAGTAGGAGAAGTAACTACAGAAAGCAAGACAGTGGCAGCAGGACAGAGTATAGATGTTGACGCTGCAATGAGTGTAAAAAATGCTAAATTGTGGAGCCCGGAAAGTCCAAATCTCTATACTGTTCGCACAGAAGTGAAAATTGGAGAAGATGTAGTAGATACATATGAGACAGACTATGGATTCCGCTATTTCTCATTTGATAACAATGATGGATTTTCTTTAAATGGAAAGAAAGTGAAACTCAAAGGTGTATGTATGCATCATGACCAAGGTGCTCTTGGCGCTGAGGCAAACAGACGTGCAATTGAGCGTCAGGTAGAGATCCTGAAAGAAATGGGATGTAACTCTATTCGTGTAACTCATAATCCGGCAGCGACAGAGCTGATTGAGATCTGCAACGAAAAAGGAATGCTCGTGATTGACGAGTTCTTTGACGGATGGATGTATCACAAAAACGGTAACTCTAATGATTATGCGACATGGTTCAGCAAAGAAATTGAAGAAGGAAATGAAATCCTGGGTGCTAAAGATGGTATGACTTGGGCGGAATTTGATTTGAAAGCGACAGTTGGAAGAGGTCAGAATGCGCCATCTATCATTATGTGGTCTCTTGGAAATGAAATTCAGGAAGGCGCAGGCGGAAGCGGTTATAACACAAAAGCAGCTAATTTGATTCAATGGACAAAAGAAGTAGACGATACAAGAATTCTTACAATCGGAAGCAATGCATTGAAGAAAAGTGAGAATGAGAGAAGAGAGCATGTAGATATTGCGAATCAGCTTACAGCAGTAGATGGCGCATCTGGTACCAATTACTCAAATGGTGCGAGTTATGATTCTTTACATAAGGAATTCCCGGAATGGAATTTATATGGTTCTGAGACAGCATCTTCTGTAAACAGCCGTGGCGTTTATACAACAAAACAGAACAATACACTTGACGGTGAAAAACAACTGACTTCTTACGATAAATCTAAAGTTGGCTGGGGAGCATTGGCAAGTGAAGCTTGGTATGATGTTATCATAAGAGACTTTGTTGCCGGCGAGTATGTATGGACCGGATTTGACTACCTTGGTGAACCAACACCAGCAAATGGTACGGGACCAGGAGCGGTTGGTTCTTGGCCTTCACCGAAAAACTCTTACTTTGGTATTGTGGATACAGCGGGACTTCCGAAAGACAGTTACTACTTCTATCAGAGTCAGTGGAACGAGGATGTGAACACATTACACGTCCTTCCAACTTGGAATGAAGACAGTTTGATGAAAGACAGCAGTGGAAAAGTGGAGGTTGTTGTATATTCCGATGCAGCGAAGGTAGAATTAAAATTAAATGACAAAGTAGTCGGTACACAGGAGTTTGAGAAGAAGACAACGGATGCAGGATATACATATCAGACTGTAAAAGGAAAGAGTGGACACACAAGTATGTATATGACATTCGATGTTCCGTATGAGGAGGGAACATTGGAAGCCGTTGCTTATAATGAAAAAGGCGAAGTGATTGAAAAGACAGAAGGTCGCTCTGTTGTAAAAACAACAGGAGAAGCTAAGAAATTAAAAGCGACAGCTGACAGGAAAGAAATCACAGCTGACGGAAAAGATCTTGTATATGTGACAGTAGATGTGACAGACAAGGATGGAAATATTGTTCCAAATGCAGCAAACAATGTGAAGTTCGAAGTTAAAGGCGGCACATTGGTAGGTGTTGATAATGGTAAGCAGGCAGATCATCAGTCATATCAAGAGGATAACCGTAATGCTTACAATGGTTCTTTAGTTGCAATTGTTCAGGCAACTGACAAGGCAGGAGAAATCAGTGTGACTGCAAGTTCAAAAGGACTGGATTCTGCAACTGTAAATGTGACAGCGAAAGCTTCAGGAGAAGCAGAAGAAAAACATATTGAAAGTTTTGAATACTCAAGAGTATACTATGTGAAGACAGGAGCAAAACCGGTACTTCCAGCTAAAATCAAAGCAAATTACTCTGATGGAACATCAGCGGAAGTCGATGTGAAATGGGGAGAGATTACAGAAGATCAGACCAGCAAGGCCGGAAGCTTTGTTGTTACAGGAACAGCAGAAGGCTGTACAGTATCGGTTGTAGTCAATATGATTGATGAAGTTGCAGCGCTGTTGAACTATTCGACGACAACTGCTCAAAACACAAAACCGACACTTCCGTCTTCAAGAGACGCAGTGATGGCGGATGGCAAGGTGCTTTCAGTAGCATTCCCTGTTACATGGGAAAATAAAGAGGCATCCGCATATGCAAAACCAGGAGATGTGGTAACTGTAGATGGAATGGCAGATGTATTTGGAGAAAAGTTGGGTGTGACAGCAACTGTTCGTGTGGCTGAGGAGACAATTGAGATTGGAGACAGCGTATCGGGAGCAGCAAAACTGACACAAGATATTGAACCGGATAAACAATCAGATACATTAGAGGCAATCAAGAATGGAAGTACGACAATTGGTGCAAATACTAGTGGTGGAAAAAATCCGGATTGCTGGAGTAACTGGGCGAATAGTGTACAGCATAATGATAAAGATGCAGAAATTACATTTGAGTATGATACACAGCAGAGGATTGGCGAGATTGTAATTCACTTCTCGAAAGATAGTGGAGCAATGCAGTTCCCAACGGCCGGTTCAACAGAAATCTATGTTTCTGAGAATGGGAAAGAGGGAAGCTGGACAAAGGTAGAAGCAGAAGAGACAATCGGAACAGAAAACAACCGTGTCAAAGCATATACATATGAGATTGCACCTACGACAGCGACATTTGTGAAATTCAAGGTGGTAAGTCCTGCAGACAAACAGTGTGTTGGTATTACAGAGATTGAATTGAAGAAAGCAGTTGGTACATTTACAACAAATACAACTGCAAAACTTGCAGAAGTAAAAATTGCCGGAAAGGCAATTCCGGAAGCAGCGCTTTCGTTGAGCAGCTATTCTACACCGGAGACAGATGCAAGCAAAGTGGAAGCAAAAACAGCAGACAATGCAGCGCTGACTGTATTGCCGGTAAAAGATAACGTGATTCGTATGATTATGGAGTCAGAAGATCACAATACAAGAAACCGATTTGAAGTCAGACTTGGTGAAGAAGAATCAATTCTTCCAGGAGATGACAGTAAAGATTATCCGCTTGAACAGATGGCAGTAACAGCTGCAAGTGAATTAAATCCGGCATCAGGAAATGAAGGTCCTGCAAAATTTGTATTAGATAATAACACAAATACACATTGGCATACAAACTGGGCAAATGGAAATAATGCAGCAGATATTGCGAAACGTGTAATCACATTAGAAATGAAACCTCAAGAAGGAGAGGATTATCCAACATTGGATGGCCTTCGCTACTTAAGAAGACAGGGCAATTCTAAGAATGGTGCAGTAACAGAGTACAAGGTAGAGTACAGCATGGATGGATCGGCATGGAAGACAATTTCTACAGGTACATGGGACAAAGATAACGCAGATTGGCAGATTGCGTTGTTTGATGAACCTGTACAGGCAAAATATGTGCGTCTGACAGGTGTTCATACATACGCAGATGGCGGAAATGATACTCATATGTCAGCGGCAGAACTTCGTGTCAGAACGACAGATGCGGCGGTAGATCCGGAACCAGAACCGGGAGACACAGAGATTTATGATCCAAGCAAGACAACTGCAACAGCAGGAAGTACACAGCCGAACTTCGGACCAGAGAAAGCGTTGGATAACAACATGGGAACATGGTGGCATTCATCATGGAATCCGGTAGGTGGAACACTTGCAGAAAAAGATCGCTGGTTCCAGCTGGAATTAGATGAGCCACAGACAATAACAAAATTCATCTACACTCCGAAGAATGGAAATAGCACATCCGGTGGAGAAAAGAATGGAACAGTAACAAAATACCGTGTAGAGTGCAGTGATGACGGAGAGACATGGAAGTCTGTTTCGGAAGGCGAGTGGCCGGTAGAAGACGGAGCAAAAGAGGCAGTATTAAAAACTCCTACAACAACGAAATTTATCCGTTTAGTAGGTGTAGAAACATATGGCGTTGGAAACCAGACAAATAAATTTATGAGTGCAGCTGAGGTTCGAGTAGAAGTTCAGACAGCTGAGACACCGGATCCGACACCGAAGGAATTCTCGGTAACATTTAATATTGACGGAACAACTCAGGTTGTGAAAGTAGAGGAAGGAAAAGCAATTGGTGATAAACTTCCGGCAGACCCAACAAAAGAAGGTTACACATTTGCAGGATGGAATACAAAAGCAGATGGAACAGGCGAAGCAGTGACAAAGGATACTGTAGTGAGTGAAGATATGACAGTATACGCGGTATTCAAAGAAAATGCAGCACAGTTCACAGTTACATTCAATGTAGATGGAACAACACAAGAAGTTGTAGTGGAAGAAGGAAGTGCAATTGGCGATAAACTTCCGGCAGACCCGACAAAAGACGGATATACATTCGTGGGTTGGAATACAAAAGCAGACGGCACTGGCGATGCAGTGACAAATGAAACAGTGGTAACTGCAGATATGACAGTATATGCAGTGTTTGAGAAAAACGAAGAGCCACCAAAACCGGAAACTGCAGATAAATCAGATTTAGTTGCATTGATTGCATATGCAAACAGTCAAAAAGAACAAGAAGAATATCAGTGGGTTGTAGAAGCTGTAAAAACAGCATTCGAAAAAGCACTTACAGACGCAGAGACAGTCAATGCAGATGCAGCTGCAACACAGGAGCAGGTAGATGCAGCTTATGAATTACTTCTTGGCAGAGTACATCTCCTTGGATTTATCGGAAACCCAACAAATCTTAAAGTGACACTGGATCTTGCGAAAAAGACTTCAACAGAAGGAAAGACAGAGGAATCTGTAGCAGTATTGAATGCAGCGATTGCAAAAGCAGAGGAAATGCTTGCGTCAGGAAATGCACTTCAGGAAGAATTAGACGCAATGGTTGCAGAATTGAAAGCGGCAATTGAAGGCTTGAAAGATGAAACTGTAGTAGAAGTGAATAAAGATGAGCTTCTTAAACTTATCAAAAAAGCAGAAGGTTATGATCTTACAAAATATACACCTGTCACAGCAGAAGGTTTGAAAACAGCCCTTACAGGTGCGAAGACAGTATATGACAATCCGAAAGCTACTCAGAAGGAAGTGGACAGTGCGTATACAAGCTTGCAGCAGGCAATCTTTGCTTTGAGACTGATTCCGAATAAGGATGCTTTGGAAGACTTGCTGAAAGAGACAGAAAAACTTGATTACTCATTGTATACAGCGGAAAGTGCAGAGGCAGTGCAAAAAGCATACGACAAAGCATTGGCAGTATTTAACGATGAAAATGCAGATCAGGCAGCAGTCGACAAGGCAGCCAAAGAACTTAAAGTTGCAAAAGATAACTTGAAGTTAAAAGATAATTCGAATAAACAACCTTCGAAAGATCAAAAACCTGCAAAAACAGGTGATAACATGTCAACAGGTGCAGTTGTAGGAATCGTTGTTGTAGCAGTTCTTGCAATCGGTGCAATTGTTGGTGTGATTATCAGCAAAAAAAGAAAAAAATAAAAAATAAATCGGTATATTGAGAAAATCGATATGAAAAAATAAGACTTGACGCCCATTCGCTGGTATGGTACACTGTACTAGCGAATGGAAGTAGGTCTTTTTTTTATGCCTAAAATTGGGCAGTCTCGCAAACTGCCATGTAACACGTAAAAGAAATAAATAAAGCGAGGTGGAAGTTGTGCGCACAAGAATCACATTGGAATGTACAGAATGTAAACAGCGTAACTACAATATGACAAAGGATAAGAAAACTCATCCGGAACGTATGGAAACAAAAAAATATTGTAAGTTCTGCAAATCACACACAATGCACAAAGAAACAAAATAGTTTGTGGAAAGGAAGTGAACGGAATGGCTGAAAAAAAAGAGAAAGCCAAAAAGACAAGCTGGTTCAAAGGTCTTAAAGCAGAATTTAAAAAGATCATTTGGCCGGATAAAAAAACACTTGCTAAGCAGACTGTGGCAGTTACGGCGTGCTCGATAGTATTAGGAGCAATTATTGCGGTTGTTGATGTCATTGTAAAATATGGTGTCGACTTCTTAGTGAAGTAATGGCTGCCAGCAATTATGAAAGGTGATTTTATGTCAGATGCAAAATGGTATGTAGTTCATACTTATTCCGGGTATGAAAACAAAGTAAAAGCAAACATTGATAAGACAATTGAAAACAGACACCTTGAGGATCAGATCTTAGAAGTAAGAGTTCCTATGCTGGAAGTTGTTGAGATGAAAAACGGAACGCAGAAAGCAGCTCAGAAAAAAATGTTCCCTGGATATGTGATGATTCATATGATTATGAATGATGACACCTGGTATGTTGTAAGAAATACCAGAGGGGTAACGGGATTTGTAGGTCCGGGATCTAAACCGGTTCCGCTTACAGAGGCTGAGATTGATGCTCTTGGAATTATGGATGCAGACATTGTTGTAGACTTTGAGATTGGTGAGGTTGTAAAAGTTACCAAGGGAGCATGGAAAGATACGGTTGGAGTAATCCAGGAAGTGAATGCTCAAAAACAAAGTCTTGTAATCAATGTAGAATTGTTTGGTCGTGAAACGCCAGTAGAAATAAGTTTCTCAGAAGTGAAAAAAATGTAACAAGTAAAAGTGGGAGGGAAATCCCCGCGAATACCACAAGGAGGTACACAAAATGGCAAAAAAAGTACAAGGTTATATTAAATTACAGATTCCAGCTGGAAAGGCAACTCCAGCACCACCGGTTGGTCCAGCGCTTGGTCAACATGGTGTAAACATTGTTGAATTTACAAAACAATTCAATGCTAAAACTGCAGATCAAGGTGATTTGATCATCCCTGTAGTTATCACAGTTTACAATGATAGAAGCTTCAGCTTCATCACAAAGACACCACCGGCAGCAGTTTTGATCAAAAAAGCATGTGGTTTAAAATCAGGTTCAGGAGTTCCGAACAAAACAAAAGTGGCTACAATCACAAAAGCTCAGTTACAGGAAATCGCTGAATTAAAAATGCCAGACTTAAATGCTGCAACAGTGGAAGCTGCTATGAGCATGATCGCAGGAACATGCAGAAGTATGGGTGTAACAGTAGAAGAGTAAAATTGTAAACATGTAACGTGGGAGGGGCTCTCCCGATATTACCACTAGGAGGTTATTGAATATGAAACGAGGAAAGAAATACGTAGAAGCTGCGAAATTGATCGAAAGAGGAAATCTTTACGACAAAGAAGAAGCAGTTGCATTAGTTAAAAAATCTGCAGTAGCGAAATTCGATGAGACAATTGAAGCTCATATCAGAACAGGTTGTGACGGACGTCATGCAGACCAGCAGATCCGTGGTGCTGTTGTATTACCACACGGAACAGGTAAAAAAGTTCGTATCTTAGTATTTGCAAAAGATGCTAAAGCTGAAGAAGCAAAAGCAGCAGGAGCAGATTACGTAGGAGCAGAAGACTTGATTCCGAAGATTCAGAACGAAGGATGGTTTGAATTTGATGTTGTAGTTGCTACACCAGATATGATGGGTGTTGTTGGACGTCTTGGTCGTGTACTTGGACCAAAAGGTTTAATGCCAAACCCGAAAGCTGGTACAGTAACAATGGACGTTACAAAAGCTGTTAATGATATCAAAGCTGGTAAGATCGAATACAGATTAGACAAGACAAACATTATCCATGTGCCACTTGGAAAAGCTTCTTTCACAGAAGAACAATTAGCGGACAACTTCCAGACGCTTATTGATGCAATTATGAAAGCGAAACCAGCAGCTGTTAAAGGACAGTACTTAAAGAGCGTTACTTTAACATCTACAATGGGACCGGGTGTGAAAATTAACCCAGCTAAATTAGTATAATTGATATTCAAAAATATACAAAAAGAATTATTGCCTTACTAAATTTTAGTTTGGCAATAATTCTTTCTATTTACAGCCGTTCGGTTGAATCAGAGGAAATCCCTCGAAATTACCATTGGAAAATTACAAAAATAGCTTGACATATAGAAAAAAATATGATAACTTATATTAGAAAACTGCCGAAGACAGTAGGTGCCGTAAGGCATAAGTAGTGAACGTCTACCGA
>OBUS01000118.1_pt1 | contig 88663 bp, 71 predicted proteins | sample 1475921 | NCBI WGS metagenome assembly OBUS01 (sample SAMEA2579948, study PRJEB22360) | human gut metagenome | reverse complement strand
ACACGCGGGGATAGCCTGTTTTAGCTTTGCCCTGAAGGGCAATCGAGCAGGAAGCCCCCACTTCAAAATCTGTAAGATTTAAGTGGCGGGAGTATGTCACCTGCAAAATAATAACCGAATCAGGTAAGCCTCTTGTGGAGGTTGCGAAAAGCAATAAGCAAAAATAAAAAATCAACAGTGAAAAGCAGGCAGATGATCACACAGAATCATCTACCTGCTTTTCGTTAAATTTATCCATCATTTCTTTGTGAGTTTTATAATTCTTCGGACTCATTCCAAACTTCTTCTTAAAAGCCTTGGAAAAAACAAGCTGGTCTTCATAGCCCACATTATTAGCAATCTCTTTAACAGACAGACTGGTGCTGACCAGAAGATTGGCTGCTTTATGCATCTTATAATCAATGAGGAAGGTCTGTGCCGACATTCCAAGCTCTTTCTGAAAGGAACTGTTCAGATAGGCACGGCTGATTCCGATATTATCTGCAATATCAGAGATGCCGATTCCTCTTTGATACATATCTTTAATATATTCAATGGCAAGCTCCACGTAAACACTGGTGCTATAAGCATATTTGGCATTTTTTTTGTTCTGTGCAGACTGTTTTTCATGAAAGTCGGCAAGCTCGGCTAACAACAGGATCAGATAAGCCTGGCGCCTTAGATCATTGGCTTTGGAAAGCTGCTTATGATTCAGCATATAATCGATGTGTTTCAGGATTATTTTCTGATCCGGTGCAGGAAGTACTAATTGATTTTTGGAAAATCCACATTCTTTTACCATTGAGTGAGCTCGGATTCCGCGAAAACCAATCCAGGCATAAGTCCAGGGATTGGTTTCATCAGCACCGTATGTGACTGGTTCATTTGGATAAATTACAAACATCTGTCCGGGAGTAAGGCTCCAGGTCTGACCTCCGGCAGAATAGAATCCGGTACCGTCCAGCACAAAATGGATGATGAACTCATCTCTTGGCATGGAACAGATATGTCCGGGCGGGCAGTGTTCTTTGCCCGTATGGATCAGACTGATATCAAGGGAGCCTTCTTTCAGATTTTCAAGACAGCGGAAAGTAGCGCTGTCCGTATATTTTACATTTGGCATTTGGGTAATTCCTTTTTCTATTTTCTTTGATTGCAGATATTGTTGATATAAAGACATAAGGACTGATATCCTGCAAATACGCATAAATTCAAGTCGTTGTTGACATTTTACCATAAATTCAGCGGTTTTTCCATAACGATTATGACATAAATTCATTTCATTAGTCCATTTAAAAAAATAGACAAAAACGTATAATAAGAATCACAAGGAACACGTCGAAACGACGAATAAAGGAGGATGTATATGAGAAAAAACATGAAAAAACTCACAGTCGCAACAGTGATCGGTGCTATGACAGTTACTGCACTTGCACCAGTAAGCGCACAGGCGAAAGACAAAACTCTGACAGTTGCAATCTGGGATAACGGACAGAAAGCCGGACTTCAGGAAATTATGGATGAGTTTACAAAAGAGACCGGAATCAAAACTGAACTTCAGGTAGTAGAGTGGAGCAGCTACTGGACACTTCTTGAAGCAGGTGCATCAGGCGGAGACATGCCGGACGTATTCTGGATGCATTCCAATGAAGCTGTAAGATATATGTCCAATGATATCTTACTTGATCTGACAGACAAGATTGCAGACAGCGACAAATTGGAAATGGACAAATTCCCGGAAGATATCAAAGAAATGTATCAGTGGGACGGAAAAACATACGCAGTACCGAAGGACATCGATACAATTGCTATGTGGTACAACAAAGATATGTTTGATGAAGCAGGAATCGACTATCCGGACGGAAGCTGGACATGGGATGAATTCTATGATATTGCAGAGAAACTTACAAAAGAAGACGGAAGCCAGTACGGTTTTGCAGCAAACCCGTCTAACGAGCAGGATACATGGATGAATATTGTTTACTCCATGGGCGGACGTGTACTGACAGATGACAACAAATCCGGTTTTGATGATCCAAACACTATCAAAGCAATGGAATTCGTTGACAAATGCGTTAAAAATGTAATGCCTCCTGCATCTACAATGTCCGAAACAGGTACAGACGTACTCTTCGGATCTGGCAAGGTAGCTATGATTTCTCAGGGATCCTGGATGGTATCTGCTTTCAAAGACAACGATTATATCAAAGAACACTGTGATGTGGCAAGACTTCCGAAAGATGCTGAAACAGGAGAGAGCGTATCTCTTTACAATGGTCTTGGATGGGCAGCATCTGCAAACACAGATATGCCGGACGAAGCTTTCCAGCTTATTGAGTGGTTCGGTTCCAAAGATATGCAGAAGAAACAGGCTGATCTTGGTGTAACAATGGCAGCTTACGAAGGAATGTCCGATGGATGGGTTAACAGTGTTGATTGCTTTAACTTACAGCCATACATGGATGCAATGGACAATATCGTATTCAGACCACACACAAATGCAACACTTGCATGGTGGAACCCAATGTGCGAAGAACTGAAGAAACCATGGAATGATGAGGAAAGCATGGATGATGCATGCAAGAATATCGTTACTATTATGAACGATGCCATCGCAGAAGAGTCCTATTAATTAATGTTTAACAAAACCATTCATAAAAAATAAGAAACGGAAAAGCTGCCGCAGAAAAGATTCCGATCATGTGATAACCACAGGAGTCACAAAGGGTATGCTCATATGCGGCAGTTTTCCATTCAAATCAGCAACAAAATTCTATGATAAGAAGGAGTGAGAGCCGTGGCAAATCCAAAAAAAGGTACCAGTCAGGCGCGGAATGAATTCATCTGGGGATGGGCGTTCATTCTTCCTACAATGCTTGGTCTGATCATCTTAAATATCTATCCGATTTTTAAGACCATTTATGAGAGCTTTTTCAAGACCGGAGATTTCGGTAAGGGAAATATCTTCATTGGTTTTGACAATTATGTAAAGCTGTTCCACGATGCGGAAGTATGGCAGGCATTATTAAATACATTTAAATATGCCATTGTGGAAGTTCCGTTTTCCATTGCTATCGCACTTGTACTGGCAGTTTTATTAAACCGTAAAATGAAAGGCCGTGCTGTTTACAGAACTATTTTCTTCCTGCCTATGGTTGCTGCTCCGGCTGCGATCGCCATGGTATGGAGATGGCTGTTTAACTCAGAGTTTGGTCTTCTCAATCACATTTTTCATACAAAGATTAACTGGATTTCTGATCCGAAGATTGCAGTCTATGCGATCGCAGTGATCGGTGTATGGTCCATCATTGGCTACAATATGGTACTTTTCCTATCAGGTCTGCAGGAAATCCCAAGAGATTATTATGAAGCAGCAAGCATTGACGGAGCAACCGGAATCAAACAGTTCTTCCACATTACAATCCCACTGCTTTCACCGACCATCTTCTTTGTAATGGTTACCCGTGTCATCGGTGCCATGCAGGTATTCGACCTGATCTTCATGGTTATGGACAGAAACAGTCCTGCACTTTACAAAACACAGTCACTTGTTTACCTGTTCTACCAGAATTCCTTTGTACAGAATAACAAAGGTTATGGTTCAACAATCGTCGTACTTCTTCTGGTTGTAATTATGATCATGACAGTATTCCAGAATATTGCGCAGAAGAAGTGGGTTCATTATAACTAAGGAGGGATAATTATGTCAGCAAGAGATAAAGCAAACAGAGTTCTGATCCATGTTATCCTGATACTGGTATCTATTACCATGCTGGTTCCTTTCTTATGGATGATTCTGACAGCTTTCAAAACTATGACAGAGGCAACCTCTGTCAACCCGTTCGTAATCCTCCCGTCTACATGGAGATGGGACAGTTTTAGAGAAGTAAGCGCAAATATGGATTTCTTACATCTGTATATCAATACCTTACTTCTGATCCTGGGTCGTGTTGTATGTGCGGTTCTGACAGCAACACTGGCAGGCTATGCATTTGGACGTCTGAACTTCAGGGGGAAAAACCTGATGTTCTCTCTGGTACTTTTCCAGATGATGGTGCCTGGACAGATTTTCATTATCCCACAGTACTTAATGGTAAGTAAAATGGGAATGCTCAATACCATTTTTGCCCTGGTATTTCCCGGTATTGTTACTGCATTTGGTACATTTCTCCTCAAACAGGCTTATATGGGACTTCCGAAAGATCTGGAAGAGGCAGCACGTCTTGACGGATGTAACATCGGTCAGACCTTCCTGTTCATCATGGCTCCTCTGACACGTTCTTCCATGGTGGCACTGGGAATCTTCACAGCAGTATTTGCATACAAAGATCTGATGTGGCCTCTGATCTGTAACAAAGATGTAATGCCTCTGTCAGCAGCACTTGCAAAAATGCAGGGACAGTACACCAACAATTATCCGCAGCTGATGGCAGCATCTCTGCTTGCATGTATCCCGATGATCGTACTGTATCTGATCTTCCAGAAGCAGTTCATCGAAGGTATTGCAACATCTGGTGGTAAGCTGTAAGTTAAAAAAAATAAAAAGAAGAATCCGGGAGGTTCGGGACATTTCCCCTGAACTATACAGGCAGAATTTTGTTATACAACTGGAAAGAGAAGAATAACAGAAGGCTGCCTGAAACTGGATATCTGATTGCTGAATCATCTGTAAAGGTGAAAGTCAGGACAAAATCATTAAGATAGAAAAAGGAAGGGGTAATAAAAAATGAAACCAGGAAGTCTTTATGACAGGATATTTGGATTTTTAGGTCAGTTAATTGCATTGAATTTACTATGGATCGTGTGCTCTCTTCCTGTTATTACAGCAGGGGCATCCACCACTGCTTTGTATTATTGTACATTAAAACTCCACAAGGATGGAGATATCCGGGTATTTCATGATTTTTTTAAAAGCTTTAAGCAGAACTTCAAACAGTCAACTCTGATCTGGATCCTGATGGCAGCAGTTGCAGTATTTCTTTATATGGAGAAAGAATCGTTGGTAACTATGCCTGGTTCCATGCCACAGATTTTCAATTACGTGATTCTGGCGGTATGTATTCCGCTGATTGCCATTGCACTGTACATATTCCCGACAGTTGCAGCATTTGAAAACAAAACAATGACTTTGATCACAAACGCATTTTATTTTGCGGTTAAACATATAGGTTATGCGATAGCAGTGGCAGTGATCACGATACTGCCAATGACCATGACACTTGTAGATGCAAAACTTTTTCCGGTATATCTGCTGATTTGGCTGATGGTGGGATTTTCCCTGACAGCCTATGCAGATTCCTGGTTTATGTGGAAACTGTTCAAACCGTATTTCAAAGAGGACGAAGAAGAACATCACTATGTAGATACAGAACCGGATCAGTATGCTTTTTAACAAAAAAACAACAAAGAAATGAGAGGTACAGAGTATGGAATGGATTAAGTATCATGAGGCAGAAAAAGTATTTGACCTGAGAACAGAAAACAGCACCTATCAGATGCAGGTAAGAGAGTATGATACTCTGGTTCATCTGTATTATGGATGCCCGGTAGGGGATTCCCTGATTACGGACAGGATTGTATGTGTGGACAGAGGATTCTCCGGAAATCCGTATGAAGCAGGAAAAGACAAAACATTTTCCCTGGATACTCTGCCGCAGGAATATACAGCTTACGGAAACGGAGATTATCGTATCAATGGTCTGGAAGTAGAGCAGGCAGACGGCAGCGACACTGCAAATCTGAAATTTGAATCCTATGAGATCACAAAAGGAAAATACAGCCTGAAAGGTCTCCCTGCAATGTTTGCAAAAGAAGATGAGGCAGAGACATTGGAGATTGTCCTGGCAGACCGTGTCAGCGGACTGAAAGCACATCTTCTCTACAGTGTATTCCCACATCTGGATGTGATCACCAGAGCAGTTCGTCTGGAACAGACTGGTGAGACACCTGTTACAGTAAAGAAAGCAATGTCTATGGAAATGGATTTTGAATATAGAGAAATGGATGCAGTTCATTTCTATGGCAGACATAACGTAGAACGTCAGATGGAAAGAACACATCTGGGTCATGCAAACTGGTCTGTAGGAAGTATTCGCGGCACTTCCAGTCATCATCATAACCCATTTGTAATCCTCTGCGACAGAAACACAGAAGAAACATATGGAAACTGCTATGGATATGCACTGGCTTACAGTGGAAACTTTACATTTGAGACAGAGGTAGATCAGGTAGGACATACCCGTGTGGTAATGGGAATCCATCCATATCATTTCGCATGGACACTGGAAAAAGGTGACACATTTGAAACTCCGGAAGTGATTATGTCATATTCCGCAGAAGGATTTGGAAAACTTTCTCGCATTTATCATGATGCATACAGAAACAACCTGATCCGCAGCAAATACGTAGAACAGCCAAGACCAATCCTCGTAAACAACTGGGAAGCTACCTATTTTGATTTTGATGCAGACAAACTGTATCATATTGCAGAAGAAGCCAGGAACATCGGCTTGGATATGTTTGTTCTGGACGATGGATGGTTTGGCAAAAGAGATAATGACTGGTGCGCACTTGGTGACTGGGAAGTAAATGAAGAGAAGATCAAAGGTGGACTTCCTGCACTTGCAGAGAGAATCCACGGACTTGGACTGAAATTCGGTCTCTGGGTAGAGCCGGAGATGATTTCCGAGGACAGTGATCTCTACAGAGAATATCCGGACTGGGCATTGAAGATTCCGGGACGTGCTATGAACCGGAGCAGACATCAGCTCAATCTGGACATTACCAGAAAAGAAGTCCGTGACCATATCATGAACCAGATTTTCAAAGTTCTGGATGCATGCAAGGCAGATTATGTAAAATGGGATATGAACCGCAGTGTAGACAACGTATTCTCCGCAGCACTTCCAAAAGAACGCCAGGGAGAGGTTTATCACAGATATGTACTTGCAGTATATGAAATGATGGAAAGCCTTGTGCAGAGATATCCAAATCTCCTGTTTGAATCCTGCTCAGGTGGCGGCGGAAGATTTGATGCAGGAATGCTCTATTATTCTCCGCAGATCTGGTGCAGCGATAACACTGATGCTATTGACAGACTGAAAATCCAGTACGGTACTTCTTTCGGATATCCGGTAAGTGCAATGGGGGCTCATGTCAGCGTATGCCCGAACCACCAGTCCGGCAGGATCACACCATTCGAGACAAGAGGAACGGTTGCATCATCCGGTACATTTGGCTATGAACTGGATCTGATGAAGATGTCCGAAGAAGACAAAAAGACAGCCAGAGAGCAGATTCTGAAATACAAAGAAATCGAGCATCTGGTACAGTCCGGAGATTACTATCGTCTGATAAATCCATTTGAAAACAACAACCATGTACTCTGGCAGTTCGTATCCAAGGACAAAAAAGAGACAGTTGTATGTGGCGTAAGACTCCACAGCGAAGCTAATCCGTATATCTATCTTTTCTATCCTCAGGGACTGGATGCAGATCTGCATTACGAAGACATTGCAACCGGAAAAGTATACACAGGCGCAGCACTGATGAAAGCAGGACTGCCATTACCACTGACAACAGGTGATTACCAGCCAATCAGATTTACATTTAAGGCAGTGGAGAAATAATTACCGAATCAAATAAGTTATCTGATTCAATTGTAGGTGACTGTTTGAACATAATAAAAAGATGAAAACCAGTAATTAAGTTTATTAATAGCAGATAAGCTTAGTTACTGGCTTTTTTTGTCCTTTGCCATCTATAGATATCAATCAATAAATAATCACAAAATTTTATATGATATATCTTTATAAGATGTTGTAGAATGATGTAAAATAGTCGTAGAATTATAAAAAACGAGGCAGGTAAAGAAAAATGAAAGAGAAAATCAAAAAAATGCCGGGAAGAATCAGAAATTATTTTTGCTCACATATGAGTGCGCAGGTTACAGTAACAGTAGTATTACTTCTGATTCTGGCAGGTCTGGTCCTTCAGATTTACGTAAAAAATCAATATTTTAATTATCTGCTCAGGAATACCAGATCAATGGAAGAATCCATGATTGAAACATCGACGATTAATATTGATGCAAATCTGAAGGATATCATCAGTGCTGCATGCAATGTAGGAGTTAATGAGACATTAAGAGTTCTGGTAGAAAACACGGAAGCAGACGGAATACTTCTGGCAAAAGAAAAACTGACATTGGGCAGCAGAATGGATGATATTGCTCATCAGATTGGAAGTGTTGTATCTATTGCAATTGTATCAGATGAAGGTCTGTGGCAGGAGTATGGGGTTTATTGGTACCAGACATCTTCAAAAGGAGTATGGGAAGATGGCAATCTGGATAAACTTCAGGAAATATATGAAAAGACCATGGCACTTCAGAAAGAGAAAGCAAATGTCAGGTACTATGTAGAGACAGATCCTGCTGTTCACAGTCAGTGGCCGCAGATAAGAATGGTACATATTGCAGTTCCGCTGATTGGAAAAACTTACAGTTATTCTCATGTGAAAAATGTAGCGGTCGTATCTTTCGATATGGGAGATATTCTGGAAAAAAGTGCTTTTGACAGAGTAGCTGATAAACCTCTTTCGATTGGATATATTGCAGATGAAAATAACAGAATCATTTACCATCCAAATGAAGAGTACGATGGAATGACAGTGGAAAGTTACAGAAAAACGCTGGACAGTACCGAGAATATCAGCAGATCATTAAAATATTTTGGATGGACAGCATATATTACCACGGATCTTGGAAAAATGCGTGCACAGGTTAACCAGATGTATACCAGAAGCATTTATGTATATCTGTTTTTGTTGTGTATCTGTGGATTTTTATGGCAGTTTACAATACGAAGAGTATTAAAACCAATTGATATTATACGGGATTCTATGCGAAATATTAAACTTTCCAAGAATCTTCCGAAGATAGAAGTAAAGGGAACCAATGAGATATGGCAGTTGGCTGGTTATTATAACGAAATGGCGGAAACTCTGGAACGACAGTACAAGGAAATACGTAGATATTATCGTGAAAAGAATCTTTCTATCCGTCAGAAAAATAAGGCAGAGAAAGAAGCTCTGGAATCACAGATCAATGCACATTTTCTCTGCAATACACTGACTGCGATCAATTATAATGCGATAGATAATGAAGATTATGAGGTAGCAGATCTTCTGAAAAAGCTTTCTAATATGCTTTCATATACATTCTCAAGGAAGCTTGTGTCAGTAAGTCTGGGGCAGGAACTGAGATGGGTAGAGCAGTATCTATATCTGCAGAAGTTCAGGCTTATGGATGTGTTTGACTACGAGATTGAATTTCAGGAAGAATACGGCGAATGGCCATGCTGTAAACTGTTTATTCAGCCATTTGTGGAGAATTCTATCCTTCATGGTTTTGAAGGAAGAGAAAGCGGGGGAATGATCCGTATTACGGGTCACATTGATGGATCCAGATTCCGTCTTTGCATTGAAGATAATGGATGTGGAATGAATGAAGATACAGAGAAACTGATGCAGCAGATTCTTATGGAAAAGCATACTTTGGATTTGGCAGGAACAGGAATCGGGATTCAGAATGTAGTGACAAGACTGCGAATGTATTATGGAGAAGAACTTTCTGTAGTTTTGGAATCAGAACCTGAAAAGGGGACAAAATTTACTTTCTGGCTTCCAATACCAGAGAATCCGGAGAAAGATATAGAGTAAATAAATGTAGCAAAAAAAGTAACAGAGGAGGTCTTTATACATTGAGAATTTTAATTGCAGAAGATGAGCAGAGAACCAGACAGGGATTAGTAAGGGTTTTGCAGAGCCTGAGGGATGAGTATGAGATTGTGGCACAGGCATCTAATGGAAAAGCAGCGCTGGAAATGATTCTGGAACAGAAGCCGGATGTGGTTTTTATTGATATCAAGATGCCGTTTATGGACGGGCTTTCAGTAATAGAAGCTGCCAGAGCTCAGGGAATTAAGGCAGAATTTGTGATTGTAAGTGCATATGCAGATTTTGATTTTGCCAAGCAGTCAATTTCTCTTGGTGTAATAGAGTATCTTCTGAAACCTCTTACAAGAGATGAGGCAGAAGCAGTACTGAAGAAAATTGAGAATAAGATCAGTGGAAAAAATAGCTATTCCCGCAGAAAATCCAGAAATTTGAGAGATAAATATCCGGATGCCCACCCTATGATTCTGCAAGCTCTGGATATCATACAGAGTGGATATGCCGGAAAAATAAGCCAGAAGAAATTGGCAGAAGATCTTGGGCTGAGCCAGGAATATTTCAGTTATCTTTTTGGAAAAAATATCGGAGAAAATTTCAGCACTTTTCTAAGGGAGTATAGAATTGAACAGGCACAGTATATGTTGAGGGAAGAAATATATGATCAGAGGGATGTTCCTTATCAGGTAGGATTTTCCGATTCTAAATACTTCAAAAAAGTCTTTCGCGAGGTGACAGGAAAGAGTCCATCTGAATATCTGTCAGAAATAAAAGAGTAAAAATATAAGAAATATATGGAAAATATCCTGAAAATCTTAAAATATTTCCTTAATCTTAAAATATTATCCGTACAAAATTCCTTTTTCCATAAAATCTTGGGTTATGCGGTGGAAATTTGAATGGTAAAATATATACAACAAAACAACAGAGAGACGACTTAAAATTGTGCAACTAACCAAAACAAAATTCAACTAAGAAGGAAAAAGGGAGGAAAAAACATGAAAAAAACATTATTTACAGCAACATTATTGGCGGCTTCGCTGATGGCGGCATCAACTGTACAGGCAGCTCCGCAGGAAGTTACAATGTGGCATTATTTTGATCAGAAGCCAGAGCAGGAAATGCTCGCAGACATGGTTGAAGAATATAATTCTTTACAGGATGACATTCACATCAATGCAACATTCGTATCCAGAACAGAGTTAATGAACCAGTACACAGTTGGAGCACTTTCAGGAGAACTTCCTGATATCGGACAGGTAGATTCACCGGATATGGAATCCTACATATCTCTCGGAGTATTCGAAGATATCACTGATGAGCTGGAATCATGGGGAGAACTGGATCAGTTCTATGATGGACCATTAAGCTCCTGTAAAGACCCTGATGGAAAAGTTTACGGACTTCCACAGAATAGTAACTGTCTTGCACTTGCTTGCAATATGGATCTTCTGAAAGCAGCCGGATATGATCATATGCCGCAGAGTCTTGATGAGTTCAAGGAAATGGTTGCAGCAACAACAGATGCATCCAATGATGTATACGGATTCGCAATGTGTGCAGTATCTACAGAAGAAGGAACATTCCAGATCCTTCCATGGCTGAGATCTGTACAGAATGGAACTGGCGTTAATGTTGATAATATTACTGCTGATTCTGCTGTAAATGGATTACAGACACTTGGAGATTTTGTAGCAAACGGATACATGAGTAAAGAGTGTGTAAACTGGACACAGGCAGATGCATGGAATCAGTTCTGCGCAGGAAAAGCTGCATTTGCAGAATGTGGAACATGGCATCTGGCACAGACAGATGCAATCAACGGAGCATTTGAATATGACTTTACACTTCTTCCAACAGGCGACGAAGGAACCTCTACATCTACAATCGGTGGTGAGAACTTTGGTGTCTGCAAAGGATCAGAAAACAAAGAAGCATGTGCTAAATTCCTTGAGTGGCTCTGCTCACAGGAAAACGAAGCAAAATGGGCAGCTGTAGGCGGAAAGATTCCTACAAGACAGGATGCGACAGCTGAATACACATTTGAGCAGGATGGATTTAAGGTATTTACAGATGAAATGAATTATGCGCAGGCTCGTGGACCGCACGCTGAATGGCCATCTATTTCTGAAGCGGTTTATACAGCAACACAGTCTGTAATCGTAGACGGAACATCTGCAAAAGACGCTCTTGAAACAGCAGCAGCTAAAATTAATCCAATCGTAGAAGAAACTCCTCTTCCTGAAAGCAACTAAAACTAACAAACAGGGAAGGATGTGGCTTTAATGGCAGCAAAGTCTAGGACTATGGCGCAGCAAAAGACGAAAGAAGCATACTGTTTCATTGTACCTGCATTTATTTATATGATCCTTGTGCTGGGATACCCGATCGTTTATAACATTATTCTCAGTCTTAAGGATGTAAATGTAAAGAACCTGAAATCAGGAACTTCCGTATTTGTCGGATTACAGAACTATATTGATTTATTCCATGATCCGACATTTCTTCTGGTTCTGCGCAATACATTTATTTTTACAATAGCTTGTCTTATTTTCCAGTTTACCATCGGATTTGCATTTGCGATGTTTTTCAATCAGAAATTTAAACTCGCAGGTCCGATCAGAGGTCTGATTCTTGTCAGCTATATGATGCCAATGGCAGTAACTGGTCTTCTTGGTAAAAATATCTTTTCCAATGCAGGTCTTATCAATGACCTGCTTGGAAAAATCGGAATCAGCGGTCCGGAATGGCTGGTTAACACCAGCACAGCTCTGATTGCAGTAATTATTATGAACTGCTGGGTAGGTATTCCGTTTAATATGCTCCTTCTTGTATCAGGACTTACAAGTATTTCACCGGATGTATACGAGAGCGCATCCATGGATGGAGCAAACTGGGGACAACGTTTTCTTTTTATAACTCTTCCCCTGATGAAAGAGTCAATTCTTGCAGTACTGATGTTAGGATTTATCTATACATTCCGTGCATTTGACCTGATGTATATCATGACAGCCGGAGGTCCGTTGAATTCAACAGATGTGCTGGGAACATATTCTTATATGTTATCATTTACACAGTTTAACTTTTCAAAAGGTGCGGCAGTTGCAATGGTACTGTTTGCATGCCTGTTCCTTATTGGTCTGTTCTATCTGAAACTGTTATCAAAAGAAGAGGAGGAAGGCTGATATGGATAATATGACAGGTGCTGAAAAGGCAAAAGAGATCAGAAATTCGATATTTGCACTTCTTATTGCATTTATCTTCTTATTTCCGATTTACTGGCTGATACAGATTTCATTTAAGTCAGATGCAGAAACATTTGGAAAGGTTCTTACCTATTTTCCGCATGATTTCACCTTTGAACCGTGGCTGGAAAACTTAACAGATAAAACGTTTCTGATATCTTTGAAAAACAGTTTTCTTAATGGACTTTTGACAATGGCAATTGCTCTGGTACTCGGTGTCCCGGCAGCATATGGAATGGGAAGATACAGAGTAAAAGGTGGAAATGTTTTCCTTCTTACATTTCTGATTTCACAGATGCTTCCTCCATCCCTGACATTGACCCCAATGTATCTGATTTTCAGTAAATTGGGCTTTCTTGGAAATCATCTGACAGCTCCGGTTGCGATTGCAGCCAGTTCTATACCGTTTGTAATCGTAACATTGAGACCTTATTTCAGAAGTATTCCGGTATCATTGGATGAGGCCGCAAGACTGGATGGATGCGGATCGGTAAAAGCATTTCTTATGGTTATGCTTCCGGCAGTAAAAACAGGAATTATTACTATCATGGTTATTTCATTCCTGAACGGCTGGAATGATCTGGTATATTCAATGACATTTAATGTTGCAGAGACAATGAGACCTTTGACAGCGAATATTTATAAATTCCAGAGTGCATATGGTACAAGATGGAACTGTATCATGGCTTATGGTGCAATACTGGTACTTCCGGTAATTCTGATGTTTATTTTCTTACAGAAATATATTGTAGGCGGTCTTGTCGCAGGTGCGGTAAAAGACTGATAAAATAAAGCTATTATTTATATTATAAACAAGTTCAGCGGATTAGAACAAAACAGATAAAACTGCAGTTCCAATTCGCTGAAACTCCATTAAGAATGAAAAGGAGAAGGCAGAAATGGCAAATCAGGAAGAAGTAAGAGACGTATATGGGTATTTTGAGCAAAAAGGAAATGCGCTGTGCTACCGTTATGAGGCTGAACGGGTAAGAATTGAGCCGTGGGGTGCTGACAGCCTTCGTGTACGTGCATGGAAAACCGCAGAGATGGATCAGGCAGACTGGGCATTGATCAAACCAGAGAAGGAAATCACACCGGAAATCGAAGTTCGCGAAGACGGAGCAACGATCCGTAATGGTAAGATCCGTGCAGAGATTAATCTGATCGGTAAAATTGCATTTTATAATCAGAAAGGAGAACTTTTACTGGATGAGTATGTCCGCAACAGAAAAGATATGTTCGGAAATACCTGCAGTTCTCTTGAAGTAGAAGCTAGAGAATTTAAGCCTATCACAGGTGGGGATTACAGACTGACAATGCGTTTTGTTTCCACACCGGAGGAGAAAATATATGGTATGGGCCAGTATCAGCAGCCATACCTTGATGTAAAGGGAGCTGATCTTGAACTGGCACACAGAAATTCACAGGCAAGTGTTCCGTTCATGCTTTCTAGTCTTGGATATGGATTCTTGTGGAATAATCCGGCTGTAGGACGTGTAAATTTTGGCAAAAATATTACAACATGGGAAGCATTTTCTTCCAAGAAACTGGATTATTGGATCACAGCAGGTGACACACCGGCCGAAATCGAAGAAGCTTATGCAAATGCAACAGGCAAAGTTCCGATGATGCCGGAATATGCAATGGGATTCTGGCAGTGCAAACTTCGTTATCAGACACAGGAAGAACTTCTTGAAGTAGCAAGAGAATATAAACGCCGTAACCTCCCGATTTCTGTAATAGTTGTTGACTTCTTTCACTGGCCAATGCAGGGCGAATGGAAATTTGACCCGACATACTGGCCGGATCCGGATGCAATGATCAAAGAACTGAAAGATATGGGAATTGAACTGATGGTTTCCATCTGGCCGACAGTAGATTACAGAAGCGAGAATTTCAATGAAATGAAGAGTAAAGGTCTTCTGATCCGCGTAGATTCCGGATATCCGATATCCATGGATTTTCAGGGAAATACACTTCATTACGATGCAACTAATCCGGAAGCACGTGAATATGTATGGGAAAAAGCAAAGAAGAATTATTATGATAAAGGTGTAAAAGTATTCTGGCTGGATGAAGCAGAACCGGAATATACAGTTTATGATTTCGAGAATTATCGTTATCATCTCGGACCGGATATTCAGGTTGGAAATATTTATCCTGTTATGTATGCAAAGACATTTTTTGATGGAATGAAAGCAGAAGGACAGGAGAACATTATCAATCTTCTCCGCTGCGCATGGGCCGGTTCACAGAAATATGGTGCACTGGTCTGGTCCGGAGACATCAAATCTTCCTTCCCGAGTATGAAAAATCAGGTTGCAGCAGGTCTTAATATGGGAATTGCAGGTATTCCGTGGTGGACAACAGATATCGGCGGATTTTTCGGAGCAAATATAAATGATCCGGAATTCCATGAACTTCTGGTCCGTTGGTTTGAATATGGATGCTTCTGTCCGGTTATGAGACTTCACGGATATCGCTGGCCGCTTCAGCCTCAGTATGGTACAACTGGTGGAGCTACATGTGTATCAGGAGCACCAAATGAGGTATGGAGTTACACAGATCAGGTTTGTGAGATTCTGTCAGATTATTTGAGATTAAGAGAGCGCATGCTTCCATATATTACAGAATTGATGGAGGAGGCTCATGAAAAAGGAACTCCTGTTATGCGTCCGCTGTTCTATGACTTCCCGGAAGACAAAGAAAGTTGGAATGTAGAGACAGAGTATATGTTTGGACCAAAAGTTCTGGTAAAACCGATCACAGATGCAGATGCACGTGAGACAGATGTATATCTTCCTGGTGGAGCCTCCTGGACAAATGCATGGACAGGTGAAACCTTTGAAGGTGGACAGAAAGTACATGTGGCAGCACCGATCGAGCAGATTCCATTGTTTACAAGAGATGGTTACAAACTGCCGATGAAATAAAGAAGTTTAAAGATCAGGAGGGTGTCGCAGAATTATCGAGGGATAATTTTCGACACCCTTTTAAAGAACATTTAACGGTGTCACCGCTGATCCAAATGGATGATAAAGGAGAAGAAAAAATGGGAAAAGCAGCAAATTCAAGTATTTCTCTTAAACAGATTCATGTTACAGATAATTTTTGGAATAAATATGTGCATCTGGTAAAGGATGTGATTATTCCTTATCAGTGGGATATTCTGAATGATAAACTGGAAGATGTAGAAACCAGTCATTGTATAGAAAATTTCAAAATTGCAGCAGGAGAAAAAGAGGGAGAATTTCAGGGCGCCGTATTTCAGGATACGGATGTTGCAAAATGGCTGGAAGCAGTTGGTTTTGTGTTAAATTATGAAAGAGATGAAAAGCTGGAAGAATTGGCTGATGAGACGATTGAACTGATCGGACGTGCACAGCAGCCGGATGGATATTTAAATACATATTTTACGATCAAAGAACCGGATGGACGATGGAGTAATCTTATGGAAGGTCATGAGCTTTATACAGCAGGGCATATGATCGAGGCAGCAGTAGCATACTATGAAGCAACCGGAAAACGTAGATTCCTGGAAATTGTATCAAAATTTGCAGATCTTGTCTGCCAGACTTTCGGATCGGAAGAGGGAAAAATCCATGGATATCCGGGACATCAGGAAATAGAACTGGCACTTGTAAAGCTTTACCGTGTAACACGTGAGAAAAAATATCTGGATCTGGCAAAATATTTCATAGATCTGAGAGGTACTGGCAAAAATTATTTTCTGGAGGAGGAAAAGAGACCGGGACATAAGCGTATTTTTCCGGATTTTGTAAATTATGATACCATGTATGCGCAGGCACATAAACCGGTAAGAAAACAGAGGACAGCAGAAGGACACGCTGTAAGAGCAAACTATATGTATTCTGCAATGGCAGACCTGGCATATGAATATCAGGATAAAGAATTACAGCAGGCATGCCGAAACTTGTGGGATAATATGGTGCACAAAAGAATGTATATTACAGGAAGTGTTGGATCTTCTGGATTCTTGGAACGATTTACAACAGATTATGATCTGCCAAATGACAGCAATTATTCTGAGACATGTGCTACGATTGCACTTGCTATGTTTGGAAAGAGAATGGCAGATATGGAGAAGGATGCTTCTTATATGGATGTAGTGGAACGGGCTTTATATAATACACTTTTATCAGGCATAGCTATGGATGGAAAAAGCTTTTTTTATGTAAATCCTCTGGAAGTATGGCCGGTAAGCTGTATGCCGAGAACTTCACGCGAACATGTGAAACCTGTCAGGCAGAAATGGTTTGGTGTTGCATGCTGCCCGCCAAACATTACCAGAACATTGGCATCTCTTGGACAATACATCTATTTCCAAGAAGAAAATGAAATTTACGTAAATCTGTATGTTGCAAATGAAACAGAAGTTACACTTAATGGAGTTCCGTTCAAAATTACGTTAAAAGGAAATTTCCCATGGGAAAACAAGATGACAGTTTCTGTAGATGGTGTGCAAGAAACAGAGGCGATGATCGCATTCAGGGTTCCGGCATATGCAGAGAATTTCAAAATTTTGAGAAACGGTAAAGAAGAGAATCTGACAGAAGACCATGGATATATTAAAATTTCCGGAAAAATGTATAAAGAAACATTTGAAATAAGTTTTGATGCAGAGCCAGTATTTGTTCATGCAAATCCACAGGTAAGAGTTGACAGTGCAAAAGTGGCAGTAGTAAAGGGACCTCTGGTTTACTGTGTGGAAGAAGCGGATAACGGGGAGAATCTTTCTTCTGTTATGGTTAATACTGATCAGAAGATTGAAGAAACATATGATGACGAACTTCTGGAAGGATGCAGTGTACTCCATATAACCGGCAAAAAAATTTCAGAGAAGGGTTGGAATGAAGGAATATTGTATCAGAACAGAAAAGTAGAACTGGAAGATGTTAAATTGACACTGGTACCATATTGTTATTGGGGAAATCGTGAAAATGGAGAAATGCTTGTGTGGATGAAGGAACTTTTTTATATGTAATTCGCTGATAAAATAAAGGAAAAATAAAAGGAGATCGCAGAAAAATATGTGGTCTCCTTTTGGTCTGTTCAGTATTTGTTTGATTATAGGCTGACAATTATTTTTTCTTTTTGGAATTATGCTCCGATTCCGGATTCATTCCGTCGATTATATGCTCAATCATCATCTTTTTTACATAAACATCAAAGCTTAACAGGCAGATAAATGAAAATCTCTTCAAATTTGCCTGATCTTCTTCATCTGCGTCCCCGAAAGTATCCTGTGCTGTTTTGTATTTGCGCAGAAGGTCTTTTTTCAGGGATTCAATCTGTTCCTTTTCCATGCTGAAAACTTCATTATAAATATAAGTCATATCTTTCTCAGTCATGGATTTAAAATATTTCTGCGCAATCGGTGTGAGCAGAGTCTGGATATCATTGATGGAAAGAATATTCTTGAAATAGTAAATAAAAATCAGCATCAGCACATGTTCTTTGGAATAACGTTTCTTCTCAGGCGGGGGAAGAAGTTTATTCTTTGCATAATTGTTGATCATAGTCTTGGTGAGAATCTTATCATCTGCGTAACGTTTGGAAGAAACGAGCTGCTCTTCCATAAAGGTTGTCACCTGGTCCATATATAAATCAATATTTGGGATGTCTTCCGGTTTAATATAGTCAATCCTGGATACACTTTCCAGAATGCTGTTTATCATATCTTTATCATCGATTGTCATCTTTCATCACCTCTGTTCCTTATTATATAGTTTTAAATACTACTTGTAAATGTTTTTTTCACTAATTACAAAATTTATATCCGCTTGAATTTACAGGAATCAGTTGTAGGCGAACAGATTTTTGTGTATAATCATAAAGATATATGCCTGTTCAGGCACAAAAAATATTTCGAGAGATGTAAACGGTAACCGGTACATATTTTGAATCTGAAAGATTGTTGCAGGAATCAACTTGTTGATCAGCATGGTTGTTTGTAAAATAATGTACCGTACAGGAAGAAGACAGGAGAAAATATGAGCGATATTTATAGTACATTAAATCCTCAGCAGCAGGAAGCGGTTTACCATACAGAAGGTCCACTGCTAATCCTTGCGGGAGCGGGTTCGGGAAAGACAAGAGTACTTACCCACCGCATTGCTTACCTGATAGATAAAAAGGGAATCAATCCCTGGAACATTCTGGCTATCACATTTACAAATAAAGCAGCCAGTGAGATGAGAGAACGTGTAGATAAAATAGTGGGATTTGGTTCCGAGAGCGTATGGGTTTCCACATTCCATTCTACCTGTGTGCGTATTCTGCGTCGTTATATTGACCGTCTTGGATATGATACCAGATTTGCTATTTATGACACAGAAGATCAGAAAACTCTGATGAAAGAAGTATGCAGAAAACTGAATATTGACACCAAGAAAACAAAGGAACGTTCTCTTCTGGCACAGATTTCCCATGCAAAAGATGAACTGATCACACCGGATGAGATGGAACTGAATGCAGGTGGGGACTTTGTTAAAAAGAAGGTTGCTGAGGTATATCGGGAATATCAGGCTGCTTTGCGCAGAAATAATGCGCTGGATTTTGATGACCTGATCGTAAAGACCGTAGAGCTTTTTCAGAACTGCGGAGATGTTCTGGAAAACTATCAAGAACGTTTCAGATATATCATGGTGGATGAGTATCAGGATACCAATACTGCACAGTTTAAGTTTATAAGCCTGTTGGCCTCTAAATATGAAAACCTCTGTGTAGTCGGTGATGATGACCAGTCTATCTATAAATTCCGCGGTGCAAATATTGGAAATATTCTTGGATTTGAGCATGTTTTTCCAGATGCAAAAGTCATCCGTCTGGAACAGAATTACCGTTCCACAAAGAATATTCTGAATGCAGCCAATGCGGTGATCGCAAATAATACCTCACGTAAATCAAAAACACTCTGGACTGAGAATTCGGAGGGGGAACGAATCCATTTCCGCCAGTTCATGAACGGATATGAGGAAGCAGAGTATGTGGTAGGCGAGATTTCCAGAGCTCACAGAGAGAATGGTGCGAAGTATAAAGACTGTGCAGTTCTGTACAGGACCAATGCACAGTCACGACTCTTTGAAGAGAAGTGTCTTCTTGCGAATATCCCTTACAAGATTGTAGGCGGTGTGAATTTCTATGCGCGTAAAGAAATCAAAGACCTGTTATGTTATCTGAAGACAATTGACAATTCCAGAGATGATTTGGCAGTCCGCCGTATCATCAATGTACCGAAGCGTGGAATCGGAGCCACAACTCTTGGCAGAATACAAGATTATGCGGATAAAATGAGTGTGAGTTTCTATGATGCCTTGCGTGTGGCAGAGGAGGTCCCGTCTATTGGAAGAAGCCTTTCAAAGATTGATGGATTTGTAACTTTTATTCAGAGTTTAAAGAGTAAGGCAGAGTCTTATACAGTACGTGAACTTCTGGAAGAAGTGATTGAACTTACCGGATATGTGGCAGAGCTGCAGGCTGAAGATACAGATGAATCGAAGGCAAGAATCGAGAATATTGATGAACTTATTTCCAAGACAGAATCCTATCAGGAAGCAATGGAAGAACAGGGACAGACTGCCACACTTTCAGGTTTTCTCGAGGAGATTGCACTGATCGCAGACATTGACAGCGTGGATCCGGATCAGGATTATGTGCTTCTTATGACACTACATAGTGCCAAAGGTCTGGAGTTTCCGAGAGTATTTCTCGCAGGAATGGAAGATGGGATGTTTCCGTCTTATATGTCCATTATATCAGATGACAAATCTGATCTGGAAGAAGAGAGAAGGCTCTGTTATGTGGGTATCACAAGAGCTATGGAGGATCTGACGCTGACAAGTGCCAGACAGCGGATGCTCCGGGGAGAAGTACAGTATAATAAAGTATCCAGATTTGTACGTGAAATTCCGCGGGAGCTTGTGGATCTGGGACAGGAAGCTCAGGAAAAGAAGAAAAAGATTGAAGAGATGATTCAGGCAGACAGAAACCTTGCAAAAATGAAAATGGCTTTTGAGACGAAAACATTCAAGCCCAGAGAATTTAAAGTGACGAAGGCTGCTGCACTGGATTACGAAGTGGGAGACACTGTCCGCCACATTAAATTTGGTGTAGGAATTGTCAAAGATATTGTAGATGGCGGAAGAGATTATGAAGTCACTGTTGATTTTGACAAAGTGGGAATAAAGAAAATGTTCGCAGGATTTGCAAAGCTGAAAAAAATATAGTAATTTCAGAATCAGGATGATGCAGGCAAGTCACGCCTGCCGTCTGTTAGCCGGGCGATTGGGGCAGGTGACTTAAGTCACCTGCGGAGGCTGCGAAAAGCAATAAGCAGTGAGGCGGACGATTTTATCCGCTTTATATATGAGACAGGAGTTCAGGAAGTTTCATAAGACTGTCAAATTCATGATCAGGGATGATTTCTGAAGTTTTCTCATGGTTGGGATTAAACCAGATCGTGCGGATTCCGGCATTGATGCCGCCCTGGATATCAGAGGTCAGACTGTCCCCGATGATTACTGCTGTTTCCTTATGGAAATCAGGGATTCTGGAGAAGCAGCAGTCAAAGTATTCCCTGCCTGGTTTATTGTATCCCAGTTCTTCGGAGATAAAAATATCCTCAAAGTAACGGGAAATTCCGGAACTTTTAAGCCGTCCCTTCTGGACACTTAAGGTACCGTTTGTAACCAGATACATTCGGTATTGGCCGTAAAGAGTTTCGAGCAATTCTTCTGCACCATCTATGAAATAGTGTCCCTGGGCCAGAAGAGTTTCATAGGTATGTGCAGCTTCTTTTGCAGGTACATCCACATTCAGCTCTGCAAAAAGAAGCCGGAATCTCCGAAGCTTTACCTGGTCTCTGGTGATCTTGCCCTGTTCAAGAAGCTTCCACTGGGCGAGGTTGAGCTCACTGTAACGCTTCAGAACTGAAGGCTCGGGAGCAATGTGAAAACTTTCCAGAGTTTTTGCGATAGCTGCTCTTTCTGCTTGGTTAAAATCAAGTAATGTATTATCAAGATCAAAAAAAAGTGTTTCTACCATAAGTATTTTATCCTCTCTTATCAGATCGTTGCTGTCGGCATATTTTTAAGTCAGGGGCAAAATTCATTCCAGATTGCCTGCGGCAATGGAATTTTGGCTTGTATATTTCGGGATTGTGTGAACAGTAACCCCCTGATATCATTATAATAAAGAAATTAACAAAAGTATAGAATAAATGCAGATATCTTATGGTAAAATTACAGAAAAAGTGTTATAATAATTTCATTAAACAGCAGACGGCAGAAGTGTTAAGTGTCAGCTGATGAATTATTGAGAGGATGGTGCGATTATGAATATCAAAATTGAAGAATTATTATCAGCATTAAACAGAAAAGAAGAAGAGAAAGAAAAAAATACAGTCCTCTGGGTACTGGCAATCATTGGCGCAGTTGCAGCAGTAGCAGGTATCGCATTTGCTGTATATCATTTCTTTGCTCCGGACTATCTGGAAGATTTTGAAGAGGATTTTGATGATGACTTCGACGATTATTTCGAAGATGAAGAAGAATAATTACCTGTAATATGAAAATGAAAGAATAGCTCCGGCTTATACCGGGGCTATTTTTATGGAGGTTATATGAAAAAAGGCGAAATTTATGAAGGCGTGATTGAGAAAGTAGATTTTCCCAATAAGGGAATTGTGATAACAGACGGACAAAAAGTTACCGTAAAGAACGGAATGCCCGGACAGAAAGTCCGTTTTATGATCAATAAGAAGCGTTCCGGACGTGCAGAGGGAAGACTTCTGGAAGTATTGGAGAAGTCTCCGCTTGAAACAAGAGAACCGGTCTGCAGCATTTTTCCGGAATGTGGAGGATGCATGTATCAGACCATGTCCTATGAAAATCAGCTTAAAATGAAAGAATGTCAGGTTCGTGAACTGTTGGATGGTGCATTGAACGGCACTGATTACCAGTGGGAGGGAATTCATGGAAGTCCCATTGAATTCAGATATCGAAATAAAATGGAATTCTCCTTTGGTGATGCATATAAGGATGGTCCGTTGACGCTGGGTCTGCATAAAAAAGGCAGTACCTATGATGTTCTTACAGCAGATGACTGTCAACTGGTTCATGAAGATATGACGAAAATCCTGACTTGTGTGCATGAATACTTCCTGAAACGAAACGTTTCCTATTATAAAAAGATGCAGCATACAGGATATCTGCGCCATCTGCTTCTCCGCCGCGGTGTGACTACAGGAGAGATTCTGGTCCATGTGATTACCACCAGTCAGGAAGAACATGATCTGGAATCTCTGAAAGAAGAACTTCTTGCACTTCCGCTGGAGGGTAAAATTGTGGGAATCATGCATATTATCAATGATTCTCTTTCTGATGTGGTGCAGAGTGATGAGACACGTATCCTTTACGGTCAGGATTTCTTTTATGAAACACTTCTGGGACTGCGCTTTAAGATCAGTACATTTTCATTTTTCCAGCCTAATTCACTGGCTGCGGAAGTACTTTATTCTATCGTACGTGAGTATATCGGAGATACAAAGGATAAAGTAGTGTTCGACCTTTACAGCGGAACCGGAACAATCGCCCAGCTTGCAGCCTCCGTAGCGGACGAAGTGATAGGCGTGGAAATTGTGGAAGAGGCAGTAGAAGCTGCAAAACAGAATGCAGCACTGAATAACCTGAGTAATTGTAAATTTATTGCAGGAGATGTCCTTAAAGTCCTGGATGATCTGACGGAGAAACCGGATGTGATCATTCTGGATCCGCCAAGGGATGGAATCCATCCCAAAGCATTGCCGAAGATTCTTTCTTATGGGGTAGACCATATTGTATATATTTCCTGCAAAGCGACCAGCCTGGCAAGAGATCTTCCGGCATTTCTGGCGGCAGGATATAAGCTGGAAAAAGCCTGCTGCGTTGATCAATTTTGCCAGACTGTTCATGTGGAGACTGTGGTGTTGCTACAAAGGAAGAATATGTAGAAATCCTTGAATTTACGCACTTTGTGGAGTTTTTCAGTTTCAAAAAAATAGGCGAAAATCACAAAGAAAAGAGCCTTGTGAAGAAAGTAACCGTTGTTGTTGCATTAGACCTCGGTACGGGGAACACAAAGAATTCTGAATATGAAAATGAATAGAGAGCTATCAGATAATTGATAGATTATAGGGATACTTGTTAAAAGCGGGTGTCCCTATTTTTTATAGGGCATTCCAGAAATGGGGTGTCTTTTTTATTAAATTTAGGAGGAAAACAAAAAATGACAAACACAGCGTTAAGAGCAGGGAATAGCAATTCTCGCACAATTACTTTCAAGAGCAAGGAACACGAAAAATTTTATATGGAATATCTGAAAAAATGCAGATATCAGGATGTCTACCATCAGGCTCTGGTTTATTGCCTGGGTATCGACAGAGACACAAGAGAAAATGTGAATAAAATTTATAATTTTAAAACTGGATGTGTAAAAACGGAATGCCTGCAGGAAGGATGGCAGACCAGTGGAAGTTTACGGATTGTCCGTATGGCATTTAATCTTTACTGCAATGGGACACCAAGTGTCGGAGACTATGAAGCAGAGGAAGATCAGTTAAAAGAGTGCCAGTATTATACCGTAGAAGATCTGTTTTGCTGCGGATATGCCCGGTATTTTTGGGAAGCCATTAAAATCCGTTATCCAGAGTATTGTTTTTACAAAGACTGGGAGGATATGTATGCTGAAAATTAGATTACAGGGTACTTTAAAGGATATTCAATGGTTCCGCAGTATTTTAGAAAAGCATAAAGAATTGGATGTTCTGGAAGTATCGGATGCTTATGCGAACAAAGGAACAAGCAAATATTTTCGTGTTTATGTTGAAGTAGAAGAAAAAGAATAAATCGGAGGAAAGTATATATGTGTAAAGTAATTGCTATTGCAAATCAGAAAGGCGGAGTAGCCAAAACAACGACAACAATCAATCTGGGAGCAGGACTGGTGAAGGCAGGGAAAAAAGTAGTGCTGGTAGATGCTGATCCACAGGGGCATTTGACAATGGGATTGGGATTCCCTAAAAATCTCAAGGTAACATTAAAAAGCATGATGGAGAACATTATCATGGGACTGGAATTTGATCCGAAAGAAGCAATTCTGCACCATGAAGAAGGTGTTGACCTGATTCCATCCAATAAATTGCTTGCCGGAATGGATATGTCCTTATTTACAGTAGAGGACAGAGAAAAGGTGCTGAAAGAGTATCTGGAACTGCTGAAGGACGAGTATGATTATATTCTGATTGACTGTATGCCATCCCTGGGAATGCTGACCATCAATGCTCTGAGTGCAGCGAACAGTGTTCTGATTCCGGTGCAGCCACAATATTATGCGGCAGATGGACTCATGGAATTACTGAAAGTAGTTAAGGGAATCCATCAGAGGTTCAATCCAGATTTACAGATAGAAGGCATTTTATTCACAATGGACAATTGCCGTTACAATAATGCAAAGAGAAATAAACAGGCAATCAAAACTACATACGGAAGTGACATTAAGATTTTTGAGCAGACGATTCCGAGAACAGAAAGCCTTGCAGAAACAGCATCAGAGGGTGTAAGTATCTTTGCCTATGATGAAAAAAGCAAGGGGGCAGACAGCTATCTGGAACTGGTTCAGGAGGTGTTGAAACATGCGTAGACCGAAAAAAGATATTCAGCTTACCTCTTATGATGAATTACTGGGATTAGAAGAAACACCGGAAAAAAGCATGAATCAGGTTGTGGAAATAGATCTGGCAAAGCTCTATCCCTTTAAAAATCATCCGTTTCATGTAAACGATGATGAAAAAATGGCTGAAACCGTAGAGAGTATTAAAACTTATGGTGTTTTGACTCCTGCACTGGTAAGACCTCGACCAGAGGGTGGCTATGAGATGATTTCCGGGCATAGAAGAAAAAGGGGATGTGAACTGTGTGGAAAGACTACATTGCCAGCTCTTGTCCGAAATTATACGGATGATGAAGCAGTCATTATTATGGTCGATTCCAATATTCAGCGTGAAAACCTACTGCCAAGTGAAAAAGCTCATGCCTATAAGATGAAATATGATGCAATGAAGCATCAGGGAAGCAAAGGCGAAAAATATACAGCAGATATGGTTGGAGAAGCTGCTGGGGACAGTGGAAGAACTGTACAGAGATATATCCGTCTGGCGGCATTATCCGATGCTCTGCTGGAATATGTGGACAATAATAAAATTCCTATGATTGTGGGAGAAAAGCTGTCTTATCTGAAACCAGAGGAACAGGAGTGGCTTCTGGAAGTGATTGCCAACAGCAGTATCTTTCCGACAAAGCAACAGGCAGAACAATTAAAAGAAAGCAGTGCAAACGGAAAATTAAACCAGAGTTATATCTATGCTGTTTTATTAAAAAAGGAAAGCAGTAAGATCAATGTGACGCTCCCGGCAAAGAAAATCGGCAATTATTTTCCGGAGACGTATTCTAAAGAACAGATAGAAGAAGTCATTTTCATGCTTTTGGATAAATGGAAAGAAAACAAAGAAGGAGTAGCAGATGCAGAAGATACAGTTTGATTATTTTACGGGGATGGAAGCGGAACAATACAGCTTTTATCGTGTCCCGAAAGTGCTGTTTACAGAACCATGCTTTAAAACTCTTTCTTGTGAAGCAAAGGTATTATACGGTCTGATGCTGGACCGTATGAGCCTGAGCATTAAGAACAGATGGCTGGATTCAGAGGACAGAGTATACATCATCTTCACTGTGGAAGAAATTGCAGAGCTGATGAACTGCGGAACTCAAAAGGCAGTGAAACTGGTAAAAGAGCTGGACAGCAGTAATGGGATTGGATTGATAGAGAAGAAACGTCTGGGACTGGGAAAACCGAATGTTATTTATGTGAAAAATTTTATAATCAGAGAGGTTTCAGATCAAAAGCCGACAGGTAATTGTGCAGATCTGCAATCTGAGCAGGAAGATCATAAAAAAATTGCAGATTTGCAACAAAAAGCAGAAAACAAGGGGAAAACAGGTATTTCTCTGAATTGTGAAAATCATCATTCAGGAGTAGTGAAAACCACAATTCAGGATTATGAGGAATCACAATTCCAGAATAGTGAAAATCACAATTCAAGAATGGTGGAAACCACAAATCCAGAATTTCCAGAATCACAATTCCAAAATAGTGAAAATCATCATTCCAGAATAGTGGAAATCACAAATCCAGAATGCCCGAAATCACAATCTAATAATACTGATATTAACAAGACTGATATTAGTGAAACTGAGATAAATCAATCTTATCCAATCATATCAGGTAATTCCAAAAAGAAAAAAGATGTGATGGAGGAGATGAGAGCATATCGTGAGGTGATCCATGAAAACATAGATTATCAATATCATGCCAGGGAAGATGTAGATGAACTGGTGGAGTTGATGATTGAAGTTATGATGATGCCGGAGGACAGTATGATTCGCATTGCGGGAGTAGAAAAGCCAGTTGCTTTGGTGAAAAGCAGATTTATGAAACTGAACTATTCGCATATCGAATACGTGCTGTTCTGTCTGAATCGAAATACAACCAAGGTCGGGAATATTAAAGCCTATCTTCTGACTGCCCTGTATAATGCCCCGGCAACGATAAACAGCTATTATCAGGCAGAAGTTAATCACGATATGTATGGAGGATAAAGAAACATGAAGAAGATGATTAAAAAAGTGATAGCACCAGTGTTGGTGATTGCGGTATTGTTTGCAGTATTAAGACCGTTTTGCATCCAGGATGGGAAGTGCAATTATCTCTTGCTGTTACTTCTGATGGGGATACCGTTTGGAATAGGAAAAATGTGTGTCTGGATGGTTCCAAGAGGTTTTGACCTTGGAGGCACGCTGGCAGTATGGATGATGAATTTTCTGATTGGAGGATTGATCGGAAGCATCGTTCTTCTGGCAATGATTGGACAGGCGATCATTTATCTCTGCGTTTTTCTGATTACAGTTCTTACAGGGATACATAAAATACCGAGAATAAAATGAAATAGATTTTTTGAAAAGCAGCTAAGACAAAAATTAGCTGCTTTTTTTCGGGAAACTTTGCGACATAATGGCGTAAAGTTGGGACAAATTGCAGGAAAGGAGACACCGTATTGAGCAATCGTGCAATTTCCACAGAACTTATTGAATTGGGAGAACGAATCAGAAAACGCAGGCAGGAAATGAAGTTGTCACAGGAATCTTTTGCGGAAAAAGCAGGTATCAGTGTCAATACGGTCAGCAGGATTGAAGGCGGGCAAACGGCAATGTCTGTTGAGATTTTCAGGAAGATAATTGAGATATTGGAAACGGATGCCAATCTCCTGCTGGGAAAAGAGGGAGGCGGTACAGAGAAGCAGGAATCAATTCAGGAAGTGCTTTGTCGGATTCAGAAGATGGAATGGAAAGAGCAGAAAATTATCATGCAGACCATAGATTCTCTGATAGACAGTTTTAATGAATACAGGTGAAATTTCACCATATATGGGGTGCAAAATAAAAAAATTCCCCATATATGCTAAGGATAATAGAATCCTGTGTTGTTAAAATGGAAAACAGAGAGATAAAGAAGGGAGATAGGATGGATGACAAGGGAAGAAAATTTGCTTTATCGGAGGCAGTGTCCTTATGATGCAATGGGAGACTATTCTGTTTTGATGGAAAATGAAAAGAACATAAAAGCAGAAAGAAATGCCAAGAAGTCTGATCCTGGCATCAGACGGAAAATAAAGTAGAGAATATTGTAACTATTAGAAAGGGCAGTAAGGAAGTTTCAGGCTCTCGTTAAAAAAAACGGGTGTACCGGAAGCTGTTTTTTACTGCCCTTTTTGTCAGTTGATCAGTAAGAATCCTATCCTTTCTGCCGATGGGCACCTGTTGCCAGCAGGCAGAAAGGTGGTAATTATGCTTACATTGCAGGAATTGAAACAGGTTGTAAGTAACGGGGAAGAAAGAAGAAAGGTTCCGTCCGCTAAATATTTAAGAGAAAACGATGTAGCAGTTGCGAAGCAAAGGTTGATGGATTGTGCGGAAATTATCGCATATCAGACCGGATATGTTCTCTATTGTGTGGGGGACTATGCAACGGTTTTTCCGTTATTTACCTGTCGAGATTATGTGTATGAAGCAGAAAGAAAAATAGCAGTTGTTGAGGAGAATTTTTTTGATGATCAACCCTGGTATGTAAGGCTGATATTAGAAGGCGAAGACCGGCTGTGGAGAAACAGGGAAACACGAGAACATAATAATTGCATTTCGTATAGCTGTATTTCCGAAGAATGGTGCGAATTGGCAGATAAAGGACAATGTCTGCTTGAAAGAATCATTGCAGAGGAAACAGTCAGGGAGCTGATGAATCTGCTGACAGAGCGACAGAGACAGATGATCCAGCGTATTTATTTTCAGCAGAAGACACAAAAAGAAGTCTCGCATGAACTGGGTATTACAATTCCGGCAGTATCAAAGTGTATTTCACAGGCAATGCAGAAAATGCGGAATAATTCGGATGACTCTGCCAGAACATTGAAAAAAGGAGACTGGAAGTATGCCTGGTAAAAAGCCAAAAGAAAGACAACGCTATATGCTGCGTATAAATGATACATTTGTGGAAGTTACCAGGGAAGTATATCTGGCCTGGTATCAGGCTGGAAGAAAAGAGCGATATCAGGTTGAAAAAATGCAGAGGCATGGGGTATGCAGCATGGAGGAATTAAAGAAAAAAGGCTATGACTGCTCTTTTTCGGTAGTATCACCGGAAGAAATCGTTATCAGATTGTCAGAAATACAGGAACTGGAAAAAGCTCTGGGATATTTGACTAAAGAGGATGCGGAACTGATAACGCTATTGTTTTTTGAAGAATTTACAGTAAAAGAAACAGCACAGTATTTTGGGTGCTGTGCAAAGACGATTAGAAACCGGAGGAAGAAAGTATTGGAGAAATTAAAAGAACAACTGGAAAACACATAAAACAATGTTGAAATAAAAATATCTAAAAAATTTTTTAAACAGGTTAATTTTTGCCCTTTCACACATGCAGTTAGTGAAGGGGCAAATGTCTATTTGCAATTCAAGAAGATAAATCCCCTTAAAAATTGCACCTTGACAATTTCATACCAGCAGCGAGAGGATACCCGAAATTTTTCAGCTACGCATTTTTGCGGCGGGAATCCGGTGAAAACGTGAAGGGATACAGATGGGAGGCACCCTTTGCAGGAACGATTACGAATTACCTCTTGCGGCTTAATGCTTGATCCTGAACTTTACCTGAGTGTCATTCCTGTTTTACAGGATGACAGCAGATACCATGTGGCGGTGTTAAAAAAAAGGCACTGCCATATGAATGTGCTGTTATCAGAGTTATTTCTGTACCAGCAATAAAATGTGGGAGGTGGTTCCAATGATTGAATAATGCAGGTGTGAGCCTGCATGAAAACAGAGCAGATAATAGAAGAAAGAGAGGATTCAGTCAAAATGAAAATGAGATTCAAAAGATTCTTGTCCGGATTTATGGCAGTCGCAACATTGGCTTCTGTCATTATTCAGCCAGTCGCAGTTTCGGCTTCTGAATTAGAACCGGAAGAAATACCATTTGAACAGCAGTATGCAGAATTAAAAGACGTTCAAGATTCCCTTGATCCGGATGAAATCGTAAAGGCAAATGATATTGAACTTTCTTACGGGCAGGAATTTGATGTAGAAGTTGATCTGTCGGGAATCGAAGGTGTAGATGAAAGCAAAATCAAGATTTTATTCCATGAAGCAAAGAACGAAACTGGTACAGATTTTGACACACATACACCGGATACTTACAAAGCTGTCTATGCAGTAAAACCAGTCAGCGGTCATCCTGCTTATAGAATCAGCAGAAATATTACAGTGAAAGAACCGGAAACAGAAATGCAGTCAGAGCGTTCTTCGGACAGTACAGTGAATGTTGAGGATGATGCTAGGGATACGGAGCAGAGCGAGGAGGATTCGGAGTCGCACCGGGAAACACAAAATTCTGAAAGCACAGCAGATTCGGAATCTGAATTAACTGTTTCAGAAGCACTGGAGCAGGCAGAGAGTAATGGAATTGATCTGTATGCAATAAATGAAGGCGAAACAGTAACCTTTATGGCTGTGGCAGGCAATGCCAGAAGTTCACAGCAGGTTTCTGTGACCAGAGGGGCAGAATACCGATATGCAGATTATGGATATGGAACATATCTTACTTATCAGTACACTGTAAAATTCGGTAATATATCTGCCACAGCATACTGTGTGCAGCCATCCAAACCAGGGCCAGGAAGTGGAACCTATACGATCAATAAAGTTGGTGATGGGAAAGCACTTGCGAAAGTGTGCTATTACGGTACAAAGGCTTCTGGTGATGATGGATTTTTTACAGAGGAAAACGGATACGGCAATTTAAGTACAGGAGCCAGATTTATCTTGGTACATCTGGCAGCATCTTATGCAAATGGAAGTGGGGATGCTTTTTCAGGTGCAAACAGTACAGCACAGAATCTGGCAATGAAACTCTATAATTACTGTATTTCACAGCCGGAAATTCCAGATGTGGCAATGTCCTTTTCGGATGCAGATGTAAAAGCCTATGTGGATGGCAACAGTCAGAGAACAAAGGATATTACATTTAATGCGGATGCGTTACAGACCATTACCATGAAACTTCCGGCAGGTGTACAGCTTCATAACCTGACAACAGGTAAAACAAGTAAAGCCGGAGAAAGTGTGGAAATTTGTGGTGGTACAAAGTTTTATCTGTCTGCACCATTAACACAGGTGAGTGATGTGGCAGGAAGCTGGTCTGCAACCATGAAAGGAAGCATTATCAAAGATTATTCAGCTTATAAGATTTCAACAGGTTCCGGAAACCAGGATCTGGCTCTGGTATTTGGTGAAGGCGTTGATGATGAGAAATATGTAGATTTTAAAGTATCCTGGGTACAGCAGGCAAGTGTTAAGGTGATCAAGAAAGATGCCAAGTCAGACGCAAAGCTGTCTGGTGCTGTGTTTGGATTATACAGTGATGCAGAATGCACAAAACTGATCACACAGTTACCTGCGACGGATGAAAACGGTGAAGCGTCCGTACAGATCACTAAGACACAGGATACTGTATATCTGAAAGAGATTACAGCTCCAAGCGGATATCGTATCAATGCAACAGCTTACAATGTGAAACTGGAAGTCAGCAAGACCACAACCGTTACCGTTCCAGATGAAGAACAGATGGGACAGATTACCGTTTATAAAGAAGGTGAGGTTCTGGTTGGTGCAGATGTAACAGAAAATGGAACAACATTTAAGTATGAGAAACGCAGACAGAGTGGTGCTGTTTATGATGTGTATGCTGGAGCAGATATTAAAACTGCTTATGGTACAAAAGTTTACAGCAAGGGTGATCTAGTAAAAGAGAATCTGACAACAGATACAAACGGAGCTGCCGTTCTTAAAAATCTGTATCTTGGTACATATATCGTAAAAGAGAAACAGGCTCCGACAGGATTCTATAATGCCGGAGAGGAAAAGACAGTAACATTATCCTATGCAGGACAGAATGTGGATGTTGTTTTCACTGAGACAACCTTTACCAATGACAGACAGAAAGTAGAAGTAATGGTAACAAAACAGGATGAAGATACAGAAAATCCTCTAGCTGGAGGAATCTTTGGACTTTATGCTGCAAGTGACATTACCAACGTGGATGGAACTGTCATTGTAAAGAAAGGGACACTGATCCAGAAAGCGACAACAGGAGCAGACGGAACAGCGAAGTTTACAGCAGACCTGCCGCTTGGATTTTCTTATGATGTGAAAGAAGTGCAGGCACCGGAAGGGTATGTGAGAAATACAGATGATGTTTATACGTTTGCTTTCTCTTATACGAATGATAAAGAAGCAAAACAGACATTCAAGCATACATTCAAAAATGAACGTGTGACAGCTAAGATTTCTCTGCAGAAGCAGGATAAAGAAACCAAAAAGGCAGTTCCACAGGGCGATGCCACTCTGGAAAAAGCAGTATATGGACTGTATGCTCGTGAGGATATTGTGCATCCGGATGGTGTTACTGGCGTGATCTATAAAGCAGGAGAACAGGTTGCCACTCTTACGACAGATGAGAATGGACAGGCTTTTGTGGATGGATTATATCTTGGTAATTACTATGTGAAAGAGATTACTCCTCCAACTGGTTATCTGGCAGATGAAGAAGAACATGATCTGGTCTGCAATTACGAAGGAGATCTTGTAGCAGAAGTAAAACGTGACTGTCTGTCTCTGGAGCAGGTAATGAAACAGCCATTCCAGATTATCAAGGCGGCAAATAACGGAAAGACCGATGCCGACTTACTGAAAGGGGCAGGATTTACCGCTTATCTGGTATCTTCCCTGAAAGTAAAAGAGGATGGAAGCTATGATTTTGATTCTGCAAAACCGGTAGTGATCGGGGAAAACGGAGCAACAGAAATCTTTACAGATGAAAAAGGTTATGCCTGCAGTATTGCGATTCCTTATGGAACTTATATTGTGCGTGAAACCACGACACCTCATAATTACACTCCGGTAGATGATTTTACAGTGCGTATCACTGAGAACAACCCGAACCAGCCACAGACATGGAGAGTGCTTCTGGATGACGAGTTTGAAGCGAAACTGAAAATCATCAAACAGGATGATGAGACGAAAAAGGCAGTGCTTCAGAAGAATACAGAGTTCAAGATTTTCAACATGGACACTGAGAAATATGTGGAGCAGGTAACAACTTATCCGACTACGGTAAAACATAAATCCTATTTTACAGATGAGCAGGGATATTTGATTCTTCCGCAGAATCTTAAAATCGGACATTATCGCATTGAGGAAGTAAATGCACCTTATGGATATACTTTGAATGAAAATTACTATGAGGTAACAGTAGATTCTAATACTGCATACCAGATGGACGGAACTTCCGGGGATGTGATCATTGAAGCAGTTTATGAGAACCATCCTGTTAAGGGTGAACTGACTATCGTGAAAAAGGGCGAAGTTCTGGACGGATTCAAGGATGATTTTACATATCAGACAGAAAATCTGGAAGGGGCAGAGTTTGAGGTTTACGCTGCCGAGGACATCTATACTGCAGATTTCCAGAAAGATGATAATGGAAACCGTATTCTGGAATATGCGGCAGGAACACTGGTAAAAACGGTTACAACGGATAAAGATGGGAAAGCGGTCCTGAAAAATCTGCCGCTTGGAAGTTATAAGATTGTAGAAAAGACAGCACCAGATGGTTTTGTTTTAAACAGCGAAGCACAGACCGTTACTTTTTCTTACAAAGATCAGGAAACACCAGTCATTGAGCAGACAGCTATCTTTGAAAATGACCGTCAGAAAGTAGAAATTTCAGTGGTAAAACAGGATGCTGATACAGAAGCAGCCGTTGCAGGAGCAGAGTTTGGGCTTTATGCGAAGAATGACATGGAAGCTCATGGAACTGTGATTGTGAAAGCTGACACACTCCTTGGAAAAGCTGTTTCCGGAGAAGATGGAAAGGCTGTATTTACACAGGATCTGACATTCGGTGAGTATTATATCAAAGAACTTGCAGCACCAAACGGTTATGTATCTTCTGATGAAATTCTGGAAGTAAAAGCAGAATATCAGGGACAGAATGTTAAGGTAGTACAGTTATCTTCTGTATTTAAGAACAAGCCTACAAAGGTTGTGGTTTCCAAGTCTGATTTAACTACTGGCGTGGAATTGTCAGGTGCGACACTTACTGTTCTGGATAAAGATGGAAATGTAGTTGATACATGGAAATCTGTAAAAGGCGAGCAGCATCTGATTGAACGACTTACTGTAGGGGAAATCTATACTCTCAGAGAAGAAATGGCTCCTTATGGATACCTCAAGGCAGAAGAGATCACTTTTACGATTGAGGATACCGGGGAAATCCAGAAAGTTGAAATGAAAGATGATGTGCCAACAGGAACAATTATCATCAATAAAAATGGAGAATTTCTGGATAAAGTAACTGCACTGGATTCCGTTGGAGGCTGGATCAAACATTTATTCCAGTATGTAACAGGCAGTCTGAAAGATGTTACTTTTGAAGTTTATGCTTTAGAAGATGTGAAGTCTGCTGACGGAGAAAGTGAAGATTATTATAAAAAAGATGAGCTGGTGGCAACCATTACAACGGACGATACCGGTATTGCAAAAATATCCGAACTTCCGCTTGGTAAATACTATGTAAAAGAAAAAGCTACAGTAGAAGGCTTTGTTCTGGATGATGAAGCAAGAGAGATTGATCTGACATACCGAGATCAGGATACTGCAGAGGTTACTTACTCTACTGACTGGCAGAATAACCGCCAGAAAGCAGAAGTGGAAGTTGTGAAAAAAGAGAAAGATTCTGATCATGTACTGGAAGGTGCGGTATTTGCCCTCTGTGCCAAAGAGGATATTACAGGAGCAGACGGAAAAGTAATTCTGAAAGCAGATACTGTGATTGAGGAACTGGCAACGGACAAAGAAGGCAAGCTGAGTTTTACGGCAGATTTACCGATTGGCTTTGCGTATTATATCAAAGAAACATCACCGGCATCTGGATTTGCAACGACGGATGAAATACAGGAGTTCACGTTTGAGTACGAGGGTGCAGAAAAGGAAAAAGTATCTTATGCCTTTACCTTTGAGGACGAGCCGACTGTAATCGAGATCACTAAGACTTCCCTGACAGACGGAAAAGAACTGGAAGGAGCTAAGTTACAGGTAACTGATGAAAGCGGTAAAGTTGTAGATTCCTGGACTTCCGGTAAAGAAGCTCATATCATCAAAGAACTGGTAGTCGGACAGAAATATACTCTGACAGAAACAAAACCGGCAGATGGTTATGTGACAGCAGAAAGCATCACGTTTACCGTTGAAGACACTGCAAAGCCACAGAAAATCGAAATGAAAGATGATGTGACCAAGGTAGAAATTTCCAAAACAGATATTTCCGGTAAGGAACTGCCAGGAGCAAAACTGACCATTCTTGACAAAGACGGTAAGACAGTAGAGAGCTGGACTTCTGAGGAAAAACCACACTACATAGAAATGCTTCCGATTGGGGAGTATACACTTCGTGAAGAGTCTGCCCCTGCTGGATATCTGGTAGCGGAAGATGTGAAATTTACAGTGGAGGATACCGGAGAGATCCAGAAAGTAGTGATGAAAGATGAGGTAAAACCGGAAGAAACACCAACACCGGAAACACCGTCTACACAGGTAACAGATACACCGAAAACCGGAGATAATACACACATGCTGATTTGGATTTTGCTTGCGATTGCAGGCATGGCAGGCAGTGTATCAGCAGTCTGGATTGCAAAAAAAAGAAAATAAAAGTTAATGGAGGGGCATTTATGGGCAGCAAAGTCGTAGATGCCCTTTTGAATGATGAAAGGGGTATAAAATGAGAACGTTATTGATTATTGCAGGGATTCTTCTGGTATTAGCAGTCAACTTTGTTCTGTACTGCTGTATCCGGGTAGGAGCAAAGGAAGACCGTCTGTTGGAAAACCATAGAAAGGAACAGATTGATGCAGGAAGAAGTGAATGAAAAAACAGTGTCCCTGTGTATCACTGGCGGAAAAGTGACAGTTCGCTTATTGAAACAGGCAATGATGCGTTTTCTGGCAGCAATAGAGAAAGAAAAAGCAGAGAAAGCAAGAAAACAGCAGGTAAAAGGACCGCCAGATAAAGATTATCATGGGAAGCAGAGTTTAAAGAAGCTGGCACAGCAGAATGTTCAGCTTTCCAACATTGAGATTACGGATAACAATATTAAGGCTTTTGAAAAAGTGGCAAAAAAATATGGCATTGATTTTAGCCTGAAACGTGATAAGTCCGTAGATCCACCGAGATATTTTGTTTTCTTCAAGGCAAGGGATGTGGATGTGATGACAGCGGCATTTCGGGAATTTACCGGAAAGACATTGAATAAAACAAAGAAACCGTCTGTCCGTAAGAAATTACAGCAGGCAATCGCAGCCCGCAGCCAGGATAAACAGAGAGAACGGGAAAAATCGAAAGAAAAACAGAAGGAGCCGAGCTTATGAGTGGGATAAAAAATATAAAGAAAAAACTGAAAGGATTTCAGGTGCGTCCCCCGAATGCAGAAGTGATAAAAAAGGTTCTGTTGCATATTCCGTATATGGTTGTATTTTATGTGGTAAATAAATGCACCTGGCTGTATCAGTATTGCAGGGGCAGTACAGTAGTGGACAGGCTGATGGTTCTCCTTATGAACTATCCGTTAGCGTTTAAAAAGTTACTGCCAAGTATACAACCGAAAAGTCTGGCTGCGGGAACTATCGCAGCAGTCAGTGTGTGGGCAGTGGTATATTTCAAAGGAAAGAATGGAAAGAAGTTTCGCCAAGGGGAGGAATATGGTTCTGCCAGATGGGGAAATGAAAAGGATATAGCACCTTTTATTGATCCGGTCTTTGAGAATAATATTCTGTTGACACAAAGGGAACGTCTGACCATGAACAGCAGACCAAAGAAACCAAAGTATGCCAGAAACAAGAATGTCATAGTGATTGGGGGATCTGGCAGCGGTAAGACCAGATTTTATGTGAAACCACAGCTTATGCAGATGCCGGATAATGTGAGCTTTGTGGTCACTGATCCCAAGGGGACAATTATCGTAGAATGTGGTAAGATGTTAGCACGAGGGACACCGAAGAAAGATAAAAATGGGAAAATCCTGCGTGATAAAAATGGCAGAGTGGTAATGGCTCCTTACAAAATCAAGGTGCTGAATACCATCAACTTTGCCAAAAGTATGCACTATAATCCGTTTCATTACATTCGTTCGGAAAAAGACATTCTGAAACTGGTAAATACGATCATGGTAAATACCAAGGGAGAGGGAGAAAAATCTTCCGAGGATTTCTGGACAAAAGCGGAACGTCTGCTGTATTGTGCTTTGATTGGTTATATCTACTATGAAGCACCGGAGGAAGAACAGAATTTTTCAACCCTGCTGGAATTTATCAATGCCAGTGAAACAAGGGAAGAAGATGAAGAGTTTAAAAATGCAGTGGATTTGTTATTTGAGGAGCTGGAAAGAGACGAGCCGAATCATTTTGCAGTAAGGCAGTATAAAAAATACAAGCTGGCTGCAGGAAAGACAGCAAAAAGTATTTTGATCAGTTGTGGTGCCAGACTCGCACCCTTTGATATTGCGGAATTGCGGGAGCTTATGTCTTATGATGAGATGGAGCTGGATATGATCGGAGATCAAAGAACTGCATTGTTTATTGTAATCTCTGATACGGATGATACATTTAACTTTGTGGTTGCCATGATGTACAGTCAGCTTTTCAATCTGTTATGTGATAGAGCCGATGACGTTCATCATGGAAGACTGCCTTATCATGTAAGAATCCTCTGTGACGAGTTCGCAAATATCGGGCAGATTCCGAAGTTCGATAAGCTGATTGCAACGATCCGAAGCAGGGAAATTTCTGCTTCTATTATACTCCAGTCCCAGTCGCAGCTCAAGACCATTTACAAGGATGCAGCCGAAACCATTACCGGGAATTGCGACACAATGTTATTCCTTGGAGGTAAGGAAAGTACCACTCTGAAAGAAATTTCAGAAACACTGGGTAAGGAAACCATTGACTTATATAACACTTCTGATACAAGAGGACAGAGCAGGTCTTATGGTCTGAACTATCAGAAAACAGGAAAAGAACTGATGAGCCGGGACGAACTGGCAGTCATGGACGGTAACAAGTGTATTTTGCAGCTTCGTGGTGTCCGTCCGTTTTACAGTGATAAATTTGACATTACAAAACATAAACGGTATCAGCAGTTATCCGATTATGATAAAAAGAATGAGTTTCATGTGGAAGAATATATGAAACATCAGATGGAAGTCCGGTTAAGTCCGGAAGAAGCGTTCGACCTTTATGTGTATGAAGGCAGTGAACTGGAAAAACAATCAAATAGTGAAAATGAAGGCACAGAGCATGTAACGTAAAACATACATAGCTCTTTTTTTATGCCCTTTTGGGAGGTAGCGATATGCGTAAGCATGAAAGACCGCCCATCAGGGCGGAACCCTCCGAGTAGTAACCGTTAAAAAATCATAATGAAAACAGCAGTTACGAAAGGAGAACATAGATTATGGCGTTTTTTACATCCGCAATTAATATTTTACAGACTCTGGTTGTTGCAATCGGAGCTGGTCTGGCAGTTTGGGGAGTTATCAATCTCCTGGAGGGATATGGAAATGACAATCCCGGAGCCAAGTCACAGGGAATCAAGCAGCTTATGGCAGGTGGAGGTGTCGTTCTGATCGGTACACAGCTTGTACCATTACTGGCGAATTTGTTTTAGCCGGGGCAGTAGGAAAGGAGAACACGCATGGATAAGATTTTTGAGTCCATAGAAGAATGGATGCGTAACCTCCTTACAGGCATGGTCAGCTCAAACCTGACGAACATGTTTACCGATGTGAATGAAAAAACCGGTGACATCGCTAGTCAGGTTGGGCAAACGCCCCAGGGCTGGAGTGGCAGTATTTTCAGCTTGATCCAAAATCTGTCGGATTCTGTGATCGTACCGATTGCCGGAATGATCATAACCTTTGTGTTGTGCTATGAGCTGATTTCCATGCTCACCGAAAAGAACAACATGCATGACATAGATACATGGATGTTTTTCAAATATTTCTTCAAGATGTGGGTTGCAGTATGGTTCGTAAGCAATGCTTTTACGATCACAATGGCAATTTTTGATGTCGGGCAGAATGTAGTGAACCGGGCTGCAGGTGTTATCAACCAGCAGACGGCAATCAATATTGATTCGGTAATCACCTCGATGGAGACAGCAATGGAATCAATGGAAGTAGGGGAACTGATTATACTGGCACTGGAAACGCTTCTGGCGAGCTTGTGCCTAAAGGTTATATCCGTTTTTATAACGGTCATTTTATATGGCCGTATGATAGAAATTTATCTGTATTCGTCAATCGGTGCAATCCCATTTGCCACTATGAGCAACCGGGAATGGGGACAGATTGGCAGCAATTATTTAAGAGGATTGTTTGCACTGGCATTTCAGGGATTTTTTATCATGGTATGCGTGGGCATTTATTCTGTGCTGGTTGCAAACATACAGGTATCCGACAATGTGCATACGGCACTGCTCAGTGTAATGGCATATACAGTGATACTGTGTTTCAGTCTTATGAAAACAGCTAATTTCTCAAAGAGCATCTTTAATGCACACTAAATGTGGAAAAGGAGACGATGAAAATGGCTTTTGTATCAGTACCAAAAGATCTGACAAAAGTAAAAAATAAAATTATTCTCAACCTTACAAAACGACAGCTTATCTGCCTTGGTATTGCAGCGGCAGTAGGGCTTCCGTTTTATTTCCTGTCAAGGGAATTGATTGGTTCGAGTAATGCGGCAACCGGGATGTGTCTGTTGATGCTTCCGGCTTTTTTATTTGCTATGTATGAGAAAGATGGACTTCCTTTGGAGAAAGTCCTCAAAAACGTGATTACAGTAAAATTTATCCGTCCCCCGGTACGGAAATATGAGGTGGAAAACCTCTATGAAAAAAAGAAAATTTTGACAAAAGCGAAAGGAGGTACCGTTCGTGGAAAAATTAAGAAACGATAAGAATCTTCCAGAGCAGACAGAAGAATTTTCCCATCCGGATGACTGGTGGCTGGATGAAGAGGATTCTGCTGATGGTTTACCAGTGTTTGATCCGGACGAGGCAGAAAATTATGCAAAGGACAGACAGCGTTTGACGGGAGTACCGATGGTTACTGGGTATGAAGCACTGGAGCGACACCGAGGTGTTCGCAGACCAAGACGTAAATTAAGCAGACGGGAAAAACGTGCCTGGAAAAAAGCCCAGAAATATGAACTGAAATTACATAAGGCACACGAAAAGGAAGAGAAAAAACTTGCGAAGCAGGCGGCAAAACAGGCTGCTCGTGAAGAAAAGGCGGCACAGAAACAGGCAAAGAAAGAAGAAAAGCATAAAAAAAAGACAAAGCCGCCGGGTTCTGTAAAATCCAGCGAGGAAAAAGGTGCTGCAAAGAAAATATCCAGCACGAATAAAGACAATAGAAATAAAGGGAAAAACATTACCGCACAGCAGTCCATCCCATATAGAGAAATGGGAAAAGACGGAATCTGTCGTGTGGAGGATGGGTATTATTCAAAGACGATTCGTTTTTATGATATCAACTATCAGTTAGCACAGAATGAGGATAAAAATGCAATTTTTGAGAACTGGTGTGATTTCCTGAATTATTTTGACAGCACCATCCATTTTCAGTTGTCCTTTATCAATCATCACAGCAACATGATGGAATATGAAGATGTGATCCATATTAAAAAGCAGAATGACAGTTTTGATAATCTGCGTATGGAATTTGCCCAGATGCTTAGAAATCAGTTGGCAAAAGGAAATAATGGTCTTGTCAGAACCAAGTACATTACATTTGGAATTGAAGCTGACAATATCCGGGAAGCAAAACCAAAACTGGAACGTATCGAAACAGACATACTCAATAATTTTAAGGTTTTCGGGGTATCTGCATATCCGTTAAATGGTGTAGAGCGTTTGCAGATCATGTATGAAACATTCAACCAGAATGTCAAAGTGCCATTCAGGTTCAGTTATGATGATATGCTGCGTACCGGGCTGAATACAAAGGATTATATTGCACCATCCAGTTTCCTGTTCAAAAATGGAAAGGATTTTCAGATGGGAGATACCATCGGAGCAGTATCCTATCTGCAGATTCTGGCACCAGAGCTGACGGATAAAATGCTTGCTGAATTTCTGGAAATGGACTGTAACCTGCTTGTTAATCTGCATATCCAGTCCATCGACCAGATGAAAGCAATCAAATTGGTCAAAAGTAAAGTTACGGATATTAACCGCATGAAAATTGAGGAACAGAAAAAAGCGGTACGCTCCGGATATGATATGGATATTATACCGTCTGACCTGAATACATACGGTGGGGAAGCGAAAAGACTTCTGGAAGATTTACAGTCAAGGAATGAAAGAATGTTTCTTGTGACTGTGGTGTTTTTAAATACAGCAAAAAATAAACAGGAGCTGGAAAATGTAGTATTCCAGACGGCAGGTATTGCACAGAAATATAACTGTGCGTTGAAAAGATTGGACTATCAGCAGGAACAGGGTTTTATGAGCAGCTTGCCGCTTGGAAGAAACTGGATTCCGATCAAGCGGGCACTGACTACCACATCGACAGCTATTTTTGTCCCATTTACAACGCAGGAACTGTTTATGGGCGGAGAATCTATCTATTATGGGTTAAATGCCCTGTCTAATAACCTGATCATGGCAGATCGGAAAAAGCTGAAGAATCCAAATGGGCTGATACTTGGTACTCCTGGATCTGGTAAATCCTTTGCAGCAAAAAGAGAGATTACCAATGTGTTTATTGTCACAAAAGACGACATTATCATCTGTGATCCGGAGGGAGAATATTTTCCGTTAGTCCGGGCATTTAACGGGCAGGTTATCCGTATTTCTCCGACCAGTCATGATTACATCAATCCAATGGACATTAACATCAATTATGCGGATGATGACGATCCGCTATCTCTGAAATCAGATTTTATCCTTTCGCTTTGTGAACTGGTAGTAGGAGGGAAAAATGGTCTGGAACCAGTGGAAAAAACAATCATTGACCGATGTGTACGTCTGGTATATCAGGACTATCTTGCTGATCCGGTCCCGGAGAAAATGCCAATCTTGGAAGATTTATATAATCTGCTTCGCAAACAGGAAGAGGCAGAGTCGCAGAGGCTGGCAACTGCACTGGAAATCTATGTAAATGGTTCCCTGAAGGTGTTCAATCACCGCACAAATGTAGAACTGAATAATCGTCTGGTATGTTTCGATATTAAAGACCTTGGTAAACAGTTGAAAAAACTTGGCATGTTGATTGTTCAGGATCAGGTTTGGAACAGGGTAACAGTCAACCGTTCTGCCCATAAGTCTACCAGATATTACATTGATGAGTTCCATCTGTTGCTGAAAGAAGAACAGACAGCAGCATACAGTGTAGAAATCTGGAAGAGATTTCGTAAGTGGGGCGGTATTCCGACTGGTATCACGCAGAACGTAAAAGATCTGCTTGCTTCAAGGGAAATCGAGAATATCTTTGAAAACTCAGATTTTATCCTGATGCTTAACCAGGCATCTGGGGATCGACAGATTCTGGCAAAACAGCTTAATATTTCAACACACCAGCTTTCCTATGTAACAAACAGTGGAGAGGGAGAAGGACTGATCTTTTATGGAAATACAATTATTCCATTTAAGGACAGATTCGATAATACCCTTATGCTTTATGCGTTGATGTCATCGAAACCGGAAGATGTAGAGAAGCGTGAAAAACTCGGCATTAAAGGCAGAGACGATAGTTAAAGGGGCAATGGCAGAGCATGAGAAAATGGGTGGCAGGATTATTACTTTCTATATCCGTTATATTGCTTACGATCAGTCTGTATTTCCTGATGGGATTTTTTGTGCAGGAAAGACAGGATAACCAGTTACAGCAAGAGTTACAGGAACTTATGCAGGAAAAAGAGGACGATTCAGAGGAAGATACTTCCGACGATTTAGAGGTAGATGCTGGAATTTTGGCATTGCATGAAGAGAATCCAGATTGTATTGGCTGGCTGACCATTGATGGAACGAGAATAGACTATCCGGTCATGTACCGGCCCGGAGATAAAAATTATTATCTGCATCGGGATTTTAACGGGGAATATTCTGCAAATGGCTGTTTATTTCTGGCAGAGGAATGTGTACCAGGAAATTCGGACAATCTGATCATATATGGACATCACATGAACAGTGGAAAGATGTTTGCTGACCTTGAAAAATATAAGGACGAAGGATTTTACGAAGAACATCCGACAATCCTGTTCCGCACGATATGGGGAAATGAACAGTATCAGATATTTGCAGCATTTACAACACCCGTTTATACAGGGAATGATTTTGATTATTACAGTTTTATCAAAGCGGGAACAGTGGAGGATTATAAAAAATTTGTTGCTTCCGTTAAGGAAAAATCACTTTATCAGACAGGAACAACAGCAAAATACAGAGATAAGTTACTTACACTGTCTACTTGTGAGTATTCCCAGAAAAATGGGCGTATGGTACTGGTTGCAAAGAAAAATAACGGAAAATTACCATAGATCAGGAGATGATGACCATGCAGGAGCATGAATATAAAGCAAGGGACAAGACTGTCCAGAAGATGAGCCGGGATGGACTCCGGGAAAAAAATCTCCGCAGTAAAAAGGAAAAGCGGATTACCGGGCGTGAGGCAGATGAGAAGAAAATAGCTGGACACAGGGAACAGGAGCTGGACTTTGGAAAGGTCAGAAAAACTCATACTGCAGAAGAAACAGTTGAGGGAGTGAAAGAAGGAAAACACAGACTGCAGTCCAGACACGCTTTTCTGGAACAGGAAGAACTTGCGGAAGCGGAAGAAATGGAAAACTCAGAAATGAGTGATGATAAAGCAGGCGGGGAGAAATCTCCGTCTGTTTCACGTTCCAGACTTCGTAAAGAGAGTATCCGGGGACATCCGGGACGTGATGCTGAAACATCGGAACCGGACAGGCAGAGCCGAAAGAAAAAGATGGTCGTAGCTTATGCAGCGAAAGAGCAGAAACGCTACCATGAAAAGTCAGAAGTTGATGAAAAATCAATGGAAGATTTTCGGGAAGAGATTAAAGGAAAGACGAAAAGGGAACAGACGCTAAAAGAACAGAAAAAATCAAAATCCCGTCTTTCCTTTGAAGATGAAAGTAAAGGTATGATTCCAGGTAGCGGAATGGCAAGAAAGGGGGCAAACGTTGTTTCAGAAACGGTATCTGCTTATGGTCAGAAAAAAATCAGAGAGGATACCGATGATAATGCTGCTCTTGATGCAGCAGATCAGATGGAATTTGCGGGAGAAAGCCTTGCAAGAAAGTCAATTTACGTTCGGGAACGGTTGAAAGAAAACCGACAGAGAAATAATCGGTTGAGGGAAACCGTTTTGGAAGAAACAGAAAAATCTCGCCTGCAGTTTAGCACCAGTGCTTCCAATGAAGCAAAAAAGGCGGTTCAGAAAGAAGCAGAGCAGAAGAAACAGTCTGCATTAAAGAAATTATTGCAGAAAAAGCGTTACCAGAAGCAGTATCAGGCTGCGAAACAGGGAAAAGCTGTGAAAGACGCAGTGCTTGTAAACGCACAGCGATTTACGGAAAAAGCCAAAGCTGCGGTCAAGGAGCTTGTGGCACAGAACAGAAATATCCTCCTGTCCATAGGAGTTCTGGTGCTGCTGTTTGCGTTAATGGCAACGAGCCTGTCAAGCTGTGCTGCGTTATTCCAGGGCAGTTCCAATGCTATTATTTCTACCAGTTATTCCAGTGAGGATGAGGATATTTATGCTGCGGAAAATGCTTATGTGGCATTGGAAAATGCACTGAATGAGCAGATCAATCAGATGAAAGCAAACCATTCCGATTATGACGAGTTCCAGTTCCAGATTGATGAGATCGGACACAACCCGTATCAGCTTATTTCCTATCTGACAGTTAAGTATGGTGGTTTTACCTATGCAGAGGTTGCAGATGAGATTCAGGAGATTTTTAAGGAACAGTATGGCTTGTATACGGATTCGACACGAGAAACGGTAACAGAAAAGAAAAAGGTCAAGGTTGGAGAATCACTGGGACAGGTTGTGACCAGTGGATATTGTAACTGCCCGATCTGTTGTGGACAGTGGAGTGGAGGTCCGACAGCGAGTGGAGCCTATCCACAGGCAAATCATACGCTTGCGGTAGACGCTTCTAATCCATTTGTGCCAATGGGAACCCATGTCATTATGAATGGTGTGGAGTATGTAGTTGAGGATACCGGAAATTTTGCACAGTATGGTGTGCAGTTTGATGTATTCTACGGCGATCACGCTTCTGCGTCAGCACATGGGCATCAGACCTGGGAAGCATACATAGCAGACAGCAATGGAAGTCAGGAAGTGGAAGTAACGACAACAAGAGAAGTGAACCGGCTGGATGTAACACTTACGAACCATAACCTGGATGCAGTTTTAAGAAACCGTATGACAGATAAGGAACAGGAGCAGTATGACGCTTACAACAAATATTATGGAAATCGTGATTATCTGTTTGACCTTAACACAATTCCGACAGGTGGGGCAGGCTTTGGATATGATATTCCGGCAGAAGCACTTTCTGATCCGCAGTTTGCCAAGATGATCCGGGAAGCGGAAAAATATCTTGGTTATCCGTATGTCTGGGGCGGTGCATCGCCATCTACCAGTTTTGACTGCTCTGGTTTTGTATGCTGGGTAATCAATAATTGCGGAAATGGATGGAACGTGGGAAGAACAACAGCGGACGGGCTTCGTTCTTATTGTTCCTATGTATCTCCATCGGAGGCAAAGCCGGGAGATCTGATCTTTTTCCAGGGAACTTATGATACGCCGGGAGCGAGCCATGTTGGAATTTATGTAGGAAATAACATGATGATTCATTGTGGAAATCCGATTCAATATACAAGCATTGCAAGTTCTTACTGGCAGCAACATTTTATGGCATTTGGCAGACTTCACTAGAAGGGAGTAAACAAGAGATGAATATGCGGTTAAAAAAGGTTCTGGATGACATTCAGAAAACTGAAAACAAGATTCTGGAACTGCAGGAGCATGTAAGGCAACTGAGAATCCAGAAAAAGCAGATGGAAGATGCAGAAATCATTAAGGCAATCCGTTCCATGAAGATGGACAGCCGAAAGATGCTGACTTTTCTGGACGGGATTCAGAATGGAACAGTTACCATGCAGTTTGATGAAGAGGGCAATCTTTCTATGGATAGTTCTGAAACAGGTATAAAGAAAGAAGAAAATATGGACAGAGAAATGTCAACCGGACTGATAGAAGAAAGAGAGGATTTGGAAGATGAAGAATAAAGTAATGAAAAAAATTTTGATGATTATGTTGTCATCAACAATACTGATGGGTTCTGCCAGTGTGACCGCTTTTGCACAGGCAAATGAAAACGCAGAGCAGACTGAAACTGCGGAACAGGTGATAGAAGAACAGCCGGCGGAGCAGCCTGCTACAGAGGGAACACCGTTTTCCACGCCGGGAAACGGACAGCTTGTGGATGATAAGGAGAATGACAGTTCCAAGCAGTTTCTGACAGTACAGACAAAGAATGGAAATACCTTTTATATGGTCATTGACCGTTCCGGTACTTCCGAGAACGTGTACATGATGTCATTGGTAGATGAAAATGATCTGGCAGAGTTCTTAGATGAAAACGAGGAAACCGAGAAAAAAGAGGAATCTGCAGTTGTTCTTCCAGAAATAACCACAACACCAGAACCGGAAACTACCGTACAGCCAGAAACAGAAGTAAAACCGGAATCCGGTGGTAATAAAATGTTTGGTTCTGCGATCCTGGGCGGCGGTATTGTACTGGTATTCGGTGGTTTAGCTGCTTTTGCTTTAAGTAAATTCCGAAAGAAAAAAGAGGACGGTATTGTAGAGGAAGGTCTGGAATTTGCTGATGACAGTTACATCAATGAAGATGAAGAAAATGCGGAAGATCAGCAGAAATAACAAAAAAGCATAAGGTATGGAGAAAGGGCGGTTCTTTATGGACTGCCTTTTTGACAGGAACAGGAGGAAAACATGGCGAAATTTTTAGTGATCGCAGAGAAACCGAGCGTGGCACAGAGCCTTGCAAAAAATTTATCTGCTTATCAGAGAAAGGACGGGTATCTGGAGGGGAACAGTTGCATTGTCAGTTGGTGTCTGGGACACCTGGCAGAATATGTACCACCGGAAATTTATGATGAAAAATATGCAAAATGGCAGTTTGAGGATTTGCCGATCATTCCGGAAGTATGGAAAGTGCAGGTGTCAGAGGATAAAAAGAAGCAGTTTGATGTGCTATGCAGCTTAATGAACCGGGCAGATGTAGCATATCTGGTCAATGGCTGTGATGCCGGAAGAGAAGGAGAACTGATTTTTAAAAGAGTTTATGATTTGGCAGGCTGTCAGAAACCAGTGAAGCGTCTGTGGATCAGCTCAATGGAAGATGAAGCCATTCAGAAAGGATTTCAGTCCCTAACTGACGGGAGAGAATATGCAGGGCTTTGTAATGCTGCGGTATGCAGGGCACAGGCGGACTGGCTGATCGGAATGAACGCAACGAGAGCTTACACAACCAGATATTTTAAACGTCTGGTAGTTGGCAGAGTGCAGACACCAACGCTTGCTATGCTGACGGAAAGAAAAGAGAAAATTGAGCATTTCAAGAAAGAAGCCTATTATAAGGTTTCCCTGTCAGATGGAAGACTTGCGGTAATTTCAGAAAATATTCAGTCTGAAACAGAAGCGGAAGAATTAAGAAAACTCTGTGATGGGACAGAAGCTGTTGTGACCAGAGTGAAAAGAGAACAGAAAAAGACTTCTCCGCCCAAACTTTATGACCTGACCAGTCTGCAGAGGGAAGCAAACCGATTTTTCGGATACACTGCACAGAAAACATTGGATATGCTGCAGGAACTGTATGAAGAAAAGATGGTTACTTATCCGAGAACAGACAGTCAGTATGTAACCGAGGATATGAAAGAAACGGTAAAAATGCTTGCCGAAGGCATGGCAGATTTTCTTCCGTTTCTGGGATCTGGACAGATTAGGGGAAACATAGATCGTGTGGTTAATAATGCAAAGGTATCTGATCATCATGCAATCCTGCCGACAAAAGAAGCAATGGAAAAAGGCATGGGAGGACTTTCCGGTGGAAAGAAAAATCTGCTGATGCTGATCGGACAGCAGCTTGTTCAGGCAACAGGGGAAGAGTACCTTTATGAGCAGACAGAAATTTCCGTACAGTGCAAAGAACATGAATTTACTGCGAAAGGAAAGCTGCCTGTGCAGATGGGCTTCAAAGAAGTGGAAGAAGCCTTTTGGAAATACTGTGTAAAGGATAAGAAATCTGACGAACCGGATCATAAGACAGAACTTCCAGAAGGATATGAGGAAGGAATGACTCTTGCTTCTGTGAAAGCAGAGAAGAGTACCCATTATACTTCCCCGCCGAAGATGTTTACCGAAGATACTCTGCTTGCTGCGATGGAAACAGCGGGAAATAAGGAATTTGATTCTGAAACAGAGAAAAAGGGACTGGGGACACCGGCAACCAGAGCCAATATTATTGAGAAGCTGGTATTTTCCGGGTATGCAGAACGTAAAGGAAAACAGATTTTTCCTACGGTGGCAGGCTGTGAGCTGATTCATGTAATGCCGGAGAATCTGAAATCCGCAAGCCTGACAGCAGAATGGGAGAATCAGCTTCTGATGATGGAAAAGGGAAAAATCCAAGACGATGAATTTATGGATGGGATTGTATCTATGATCATTGAGATTCTTTCTGTATGCAGGGAGATTCCAGAAGAAGAACGCAATCGTTTTCAGACTGCAAGGGAAATAATCGGAAAATGCCCGGTATGCGGTTCTGATGTATATGAGGGTAAGACCAATTATTACTGTTCTGACAGAAGCTGTCCGTTTGCTTTATGGAAGTCAAATAGGTTTCTGGAAAGCATGAAAAAATCAATGGATAAAAAGATGGCAGTGGAGCTTCTGAAAAAGGGACGTACCCATGTAAAAGGACTGTATTCCAAGAAAAAGGACAGCAAATTTGATGCTGATCTTGTACTTGGGGTAGAAGATGGAAAAGCTAGATTTAGTCTGGAATTTCCTAAAAAGAAAACAAACAGTAAGAAAAAATAAGGAACTGACGGAAGGAGGAATAAGGTTATGGCTCGATTGGAAGATATAAGAGGTCTTGCAGAAGCACATGCATTCAGTATTAGTAGTTCACCCAGGGATTGGATGAACTATCTGGATACAGCAGCCAGATTATACAGGTATCCATTTATGGATCAGCTTTTGATTCACGCACAGCGTCCAAAAGCAACTGCCTGTGCTTCGCTGGAATTATGGAATGAAAAAATGCTGCGGTGGGTAAACCGAGGAGCAAAGGGAATTGCTCTTTTGGATGAAACCATGCAGAAAACAAGACTCCGATATGTATTTGATATTCAGGATACTCATAAGGTAAAAGGTGGAAGAACCCCTTACCTGTGGCGGTTGCAGGAGAAGCAACAGGAGGAGTTATTAAACCATTTAGAAGAAGTTTATGGACTGGAAGCTAAAGATACAGGAAGTCTTTCTGATGCACTGATGGCAACAGCGAAGTATATGGTAGAAGAAAATCTGGATGAATACCTGGATGGCTTGACATATGTGACGGAAGGAACATACCTGGAGGAGCTGGAAGAAGATACCATACGCAGCGAATTTCGCAGTCTGTTGACAGACAGCATTTATTATACGCTGGCTTCCAGATGCGGACTTGATCCGCTGGAACGGCAGGAAGAAATGGACTTCGTACATATCACAGACTATAACAGTTTATCAGTGCTGACATTTATTGGAAATGCGACGAGCATGGCCAGTGAGTCTGTGCTAGTGGATATTGGAAGATTTGTACACCGTATTTCATTAGAAGAAATGAAAAAGGGTATTGAAAATTCGGAGGAAAGGAATTATAATAAATTCAACACGTTAATTCGTGAAAGTGAAGAAAACAACAACAGAATCATAAAAAACGAATATTCACAGGAAGATGAAGGAGGAAATGAGCATGGAATTGACATATCATCGCAAAGGGGATTATCTGTTTCCGAATCTGACAATCCAGGAGACAGAGGTACAGATCGGGAAATACGGAATGCTGCGGAGGACATTTCTGAAGGAACACAAGAACAGCCTGTATCAGAGCCTGTTACTGACTGGGAAATTGAACAGCCATCTGGAAGAGATCGAGAAAACAGCACAGAAGAGATTGGAAGTACAGATAGCGAAACTGTTGGAGAAGAATCCGGCACCATCGAAAGAGGAGAACCCGATGGCGTGGACAGCACATATGAACAGTCTGACGGCAACAGTGGAAGAGAGCATCTTGACGGAATTGGTGTACAGCTAATTGAAGACACAAGTGAAGATAAGTTAAGTAAAGCAGAGGAAGAAATTGCCTCTGCTTTATCTTTGCCCGAACTTCCATCTGTAAATGAACAGAAAAGGGAAATCGAAAACAGAATAGCTGCCCTCTATGCTGGGGAGATTGCCATTCCAAGTGAGGTGGTCGATGAGGTTTTAAGAACCGGAGGAAACCGAAGCAAGAGCCAGCTTCGTATTATCTATAATTTTATGAGTGAACAGACACCGGAGGAATATACGGAGTTTGTGAAGCGGGAGTATGGGACTGGTGGAAAGGGATTTGAAATCAATGGTATGGAGTATTCGGTCTGGTTTGATGAAACTGGATTGCAGATTGCAGTAGGGCATACCGTTACCGATCAGATTCTGGATAAGGCGTTTTTGTCTTGGGAAGATGTGAGTGGCCGTATCCATCAGCTTTTGAAACAAGGCGAGTATGCACCGCAGTCCGTACTTGATGTTGCAAGGGAGAATGCGATAAAGGAACATGCCCAGGCACTTGCCTATATGAAAGCGGATATGGCAGAGGGTGTAGCAGAACTTGTCTTTGATGAAGAGGATTTACCACATCTTCACAGTGTTTATCCGGAAATTACTGATTATCTGGAAGAAAAGCTGACAGATCCGCAGTGGCTAGCAGATCTGAACGAGCGTCTGGAAGGACTGGCAATGGCTTATGAGGAAGATAAAAGCATTATGCGGTTCCGCACCTATAATCCAATCAGAATATCCGGTCAATTTCAGAAATTTGCCGCAGAAGTAATTCCATACAATGCCAGAGATGAATTCGCATGGCAGGAACATAAGGTATTTATTACTCAGGATGAAATAGATGCTTTTCTTGCCGGTGGAGGTCCGTATTCGGATGGAAGGCTTTCTACCTATTCTTTTTATCTCCTGAATGAAGATGATAAGGCAAGGACAGATTTTATCAAGGAAAAATATGGGATAGGCGGTCAGAGCCATGCTTTATGTGGAGCAGACAATTCACATGCAGATTATGACGGGAAAGGTTTGAAGCTGGAGAGAGGGGACTATGGGAATCCAGATATTTCGGTGTTGCTGCCCTGGGCAAAAGTTGCAAAAAGAATCGGCTATCTGATTGATAACCAGCAGTTCTTACGTTCTGCAGATTATTCCCGTATGCCGGAATATGAGAGGGAACGGATTGCAGGAAAAGTGATCAGTTTTTATGCAAGACTGCCAGAAGAAATTGAGCGTCCGTTTAAGCAGGATTTTTTTAATGAAGAAGCAAGAAAAGAACTTCCTGTTATGCTGAATGATTCGGAGAAGTCGCAGAAATTGTTACAGGCGATGGACGATGCACTGGCAATGCTGCCACTGGATTTTGAATCAGTGAATGAAACTTATGAGAAGAAATTACAGCTTTTGACCGAAGTACATCAGTATGTGGAAGGCAGCTATACGATTTTCCCGGCACAGGAAGTACCAGATCAGGCAGATGGCTTAAATGGATACCAGATGTCTTTATTTGATATTGTGAGTGCTTCCGAACCAGAAGAAAATACAGAAGAACCAGAAGTGGAAGAGTCGTCTGCAGAAATGGAGGAGGTACAAAAAGGAGAACCAGAATCAGAATCTGTAATTGTACAGGAACAGTGGGACGAGAATGTATTTGAATATCAGGGGTATCATTTTGAACCAGTGGGGATTCTTCCGCAAGGTCTGGAAGGGAAAGAACTGGTAAACCAGACAAGAGGAAATACAGAATTGCACCTGACTACCTACGAGCGAGAAGATGATATTTTATATTCCTACGCAGGATTCTATGAGGCAAGTGGTTCATCAAAAGCTGATATTTTCCGGTGTATGGAAACTGGACGAAATTATATTCCAGGGGAGAACGAACTATTTGGCTATGAGGGAGAATTTTTACCATATCTACAGAATGAGCAGGTGCAGGAACAGGAACCGCATAATTTCCATATTACAGATGATGACCTTGGTGCTGGCGGTCCGAAAGCAAAGTTTAAAGCAAATATGGAAGCTATCCGGCTGCTGAAAGAACTGGAACAGGATCAGAGATTGGCAACACCGGAAGAACAGGAAGTGTTGTCGAGATATGTTGGATGGGGCGGTATTCCACAGGCTTTTGAAGAGAGAAACAGTGCCTGGGCAGAGGAATACACGCAGTTAAAAGGAATCCTCACACCAGAAGAATACAGTGCAGCAAGGGCATCAACGCTGAATGCCTTTTATACTTCTCCGACAGTCGTCAAAGCAATGTATGAAGCACTTGGAAATATGGGACTGAAACAGGGAAATATCTTAGAACCGTCCTGTGGAGTTGGTAACTTTATGGGACTTTTACCGGAAAGCATGAGTGCTGCAAATATGTATGGTGTGGAGCTTGATCCGGTTTCTGGGCAGATTGCAAAGCAGCTTTACCAGAAGAACAGGATTGCGGTACAGGGATTTGAGGAAACCAGTTATCCGGACTGCTTTTTTGACTGTGTGATCGGAAATGTACCATTTGGGGCATATCAGGTCAGTGACCGCAAATATGACAGATACCATTTTATGATCCATGATTATTTTATTGCAAAATCCTTAGATATGGTGCGTCCGGGCGGAGTGGTGGCAGTTGTCACGTCAAGCGGTACGATGGATAAACAGAATCCGGAAGTCCGACAGTATTTTGCAAACCGAGCAGATCTGCTAGGGGCAATCCGCTTACCGAACAATGCTTTCCAGAGAAATGCCAATACCAGTGTGGTTGCGGATATCCTGTTTTTCCAGAAAAGGGACAGGGCTGCGATCACAGAGCCAGACTGGGTACAGTTAAAAACCACGCCAGAAGGCTATACAGTCAATTCCTATTTTGCAGACCATCCGGAAATGGTGCTTGGGGATTTCACAACAGAAAGTACCCAGTACGGAAAACAGGAAGTAACGGTAAAGGCAAAAGAGGGAGCAGATCTGGCAGAACAGTTAAAAGAAGCGGTACAGCATATTCAGGGAACTATCACAGAGCAGGAGATTTCAGATACAGAACTGGAAGAACAGGTGGTATCCATACCCGCAGATCCGAGTGTTAAAAACTTCAGCTTTGCACTTGTAGGAGAGGACATTTATTACAGGGAAAATTCTGTTATGAATAAGATGGAAATTCCCATTGTGACAGGCGAGCGTGTCAGAGGCATGGTTGCTATCCGGGATGCAACAAACAGACTTCTGGAACGGCAGTTGGAAGAATGCAGTGATGAAGAGGTTGCCAGCTTACAGGCTGAATTGAACCAGGTTTATGACAGTTTTACCGCAAAGTATGGACTACTCAGCAGCAATGCCAATAAAAGAGCGTTCAGCATGGACAGCAGCTATTGCCTTTTGACTTCCCTTGAATTTCTGGACGAAAAGGGCGAGTTGAAGCGGAAAGCAGACATATTTACGAAAAGGACGATCCGCAGGGCAGAGCCGGTAACATCGGTAGATACTGCAAGTGAAGCACTGGCGGTATCTATCGGGGAAAAGGCAAAAGTGGATATTCCTTATATGATGCAGCTTACCGGGAAAACAGAGGAAGAGGTCACAGCGGAGCTTACGGGTGTTATCTTCAAGAATCCGCTTACAGATAAATGGGAGCCATCCGACGAGTATCTTTCCGGGAATGTCAGGGAGAAGCTGCACATTGCAAGGCAGTTTGCAGAGAACCATCCGGAATATATGGTCAATGTACAGGCACTGGAACGGGTACAGCCGAAAGACCTGGATGCTTCCGAGATTGAAGCGAGGCTTGGTGCGACATGGATTTCGCCAGACTATATTACAGAGTTCATGGCAGAAACATTCCATACACCACGACACCATATCAATTATGAGCGTATTAAAGTGCAGTATGCGGAAGTGACCGGACAATGGAACGTAAAAGGAAAGAACGTGGACAGCAGCAATAACCCGCTTTCCACCGCAACTTACGGAACACAGAGGGCAAATGCTTACAGACTGTTGGAGGATGCTCTGAATCTGCGTGACACAAAAATCTATGACACAATACATGATGCGGATGGGGAACACCGGGTACTGAACCGGAAAGAAACCACCCTGGCACAGCAGAAGCAGGAACTGATCCGGGAGGAATTTAAAGAGTGGATTTTTAAGGATATGCGCCGACGGGAAACGCTCTGCAAAATTTATAATGAACGGTTTAACAGCATCCGGCCAAGGGAATATGATGGCAGTCATATCCAGTTTGTCGGAATGAATCCGGAAATTAAGCTGATGGAGCATCAGAAAAATGCGGTGGCACACATCCTTTATGGAAATAATACCCTGCTTGCACATTGCGTAGGTGCGGGCAAGACGTTCCAGATGATTGCAGCCGGTATGGAGAGCAAGCGTCTGGGACTGGCACAAAAGAGCCTTTATGTGGTTCCAAACCATTTGCTGGAACAGTGGGGAAGTGATTTTTTACGGCTGTATCCGGGAGCGAATATTCTGGTGGCAACAAAGAAAGATTTTGAACCTGCAAACAGAAAACGGTTCTGTTCCAGAATCGCAACAGGGGATTATGATGCGGTCATTATTGGACACAGCCAGTTTGAGAAAATTCCGCTTTCCAGGGAAAGGCAGATTGCATTGCTGGAAGATCAGATTGCAGACATTACCTATTCTATTGAAGCAGCAAAAGAGGAAACAGGACAACAGTATACGGTTAAGCAGATGGAAAAGACAAAGAAAACCCTGAAAGCAAAATTGGAAAAACTGAATGATCAGACACGAAAGGATGATGTTGTGACTTTTGAGCAATTAGGCGTGGACAGGCTGTTTGTGGACGAGTCACATTATTACAAAAACCTTTTTTTATACACAAAAATGCGGAATGTGGCAGGCATTTCACAGACCGATGCACAGAAAAGCTCAGATATGTTTATGAAATGTAGGTACATGGATGAGATTACCGGGGGAAAGGGAATCACGTTTGCAACGGGAACACCCGTATCAAACAGTATGACTGAATTATACACCATTATGAGATACCTCCAGTATGATACTTTAATGAATATGGGAATGGGACATTTTGATTCGTGGGCAGCAACTTTTGGAGAAACAGTTACGGCAATCGAATTATCACCGGAAGGGACGGGTTATCGTGCAAAAACACGATTTGCCCGTTTTTTTAATCTCCCAGAGCTGATTTCCATATTTAAAGAAGCTGCGGATATTCAGACTGCGGATATGCTAAATCTTCCTGTACCGGAAGCAGAATATATCAATGAAGTGTTAAAGCCGAGTGAGAAACAGAAAGAAATGGTGGAAGCCTTTTCGGAACGTGCAGAACAGGTTCGTGGCGGTGCGGTAGATCCAAGGGTAGATAACATGCTCAAGATTACCAACGACGGAAGAAAATGTGCATTAGACCAGAGGCTTTTAAATGATATGCTTCCAGATGCAGGGGAAAGCAAGGTAAATGCCTGTGTGGAGAATGCTTTCCAGGTATGGGAGGACGGAAAAGATACACAGGCTACCCAGTTAATTTTCTGCGACCTCAGCACACCGAAAAATGATGGAACATTCAACGTGTATGATGATGTAAGAAACAAGCTGGTGGAACGGGGAATCCCGAAAGAGCAGCTTGCATTTATCCATGAATACAATACGGAAGTAAGAAAAGCGGAGCTGTTTGCAAAGGTGAGGGCAGGGCAGGTAAGAATCCTGATGGGTTCCACTCCGAAACTCGGTGCTGGTACCAACGTCCAGGACAGATTACTTGCACTGCATCATCTGGACTGTCCCTGGAAACCGTCTGACCTGGAACAGCAGGAGGGACGTATTCTCAGACAGGGAAATCAGAATGACAAGGTAAAAATCTTCCGGTATGTAACGGAAAATACATTCGATTCGTACATGTGGCAGATTCTGGAAAACAAGCAGAAGTTTATTTCGCAGATCATGACCAGTAAATCCCCCGTTCGTGCTTGTGAGGATGTAGATGATACAGCACTGTCGTATGCCGAGATCAAGGCACTGGCAACAGGAAACGAGTACATCAAGGAAAAGATGGATCTGGATGTGCAGGTAAGTAAACTGAAACTTCTGAAAGCGAACCACACCAGTCAGATCTATCGCCTGGAATCGGATATTGCAAAGCGGTATCCGGTACAGATTACCGCATTAAAAGAAAAGATTGCCGGTATGCGTGTGGATGCAGATGTAGTAAAAGGAATAGATTTACAGGATAATGACCACTTTGCAATGACAGTCGGTGGAAAGCTGTATACCGATAAAAAAGAAGCGGGAGTTGCACTGATTTCAGCTGCATCCGGTTTGAAGTCCGTAAAATCAGCCGGGCAGATCGGGGAATATCATGGTTTTGCACTTTCTTCAGAATACAATTTCCTGTCAAATACCTATACCATGACGATCAAGGGAAAATGTTCTTATAAGATTGAGTTCGGAAAGGATACTCTGGGCAATATCCAGAGGATTCATAATGCACTTTCTGCAATCGGGAAAAAGCTGGCAGATACCGAGCAGAATCTGGAAACGGTACAACAGCAGTTAAAGACCGCACAGGAAGAGGTGCAGAAGCCATTCCCGAAAGAAGCGGAACTGAGTGAAAAAATGGAACGTCTGGCAGAATTAAATGCCATGCTCAACATGGATGAGAAAGGGGGAGAAAATCTTCTGGCAGATGAGGGCATCGGGGAAAACCCGGAAGTAAACGTGCCAGAGGAACGTCAGGACAGAATCGCAGACGGTGTTCATAAAACGTCTATTCTGGAAAGACTGAAAGAACAGAAACAGCAGGAGCAGACAAGCGAAACACAGCAGAAACCAAAAAAGAAACATGAACAGGAGTTATAAAGGGTATCCCGTCAGAGTGACCAGAGCTTTGGCGGGATTTTTCTATGGAGGATTTGATTATGGCAAACAGAGAAGAACAATTAAAGCAGATTACAGAGCAGTTGGAACAGGGTGTTGCAGAAATATTCACATCAGAAAAATATACGGAATATCTGAACACAATGGCAAAGTTCCATAATTACAGTTTTAATAATACCCTGTTGATCGCCATGCAGAAACCGGAAGCAACACTGGTAGCGGGGTATCAGGCATGGCAAAAGAAATTTAACCGGCAGGTAAAAAGAGGGGAAAAAGGTATCCAGATTATTGCCCCGGCTCCATATAAAGAGAAACAGGAGATTGAAAAAACTGATCCGGAAACAGGTGAGATTGTGATCGGGGAAGATGGACAGCCGGAAACAGAAGTGGTAGAGCGTGTCATTACAAGATTCCGGGTTACGACAGTATTTGATGTCAGCCAGACCACAGGAGAACCGATTCCAGAGTTTGAGGTATCAGAACTGGAGGGGGATGTTCTGATCTACCATGATTTTATGGAAGCATTAAAAATGGTTGCCCCGGTTCCTATCCGTTTTATCGAAATTGATGGGGAAGCAAAAGGCTTTTATCAGATTGTCGATAAATATATCGCTGTCCAGCCTGGCATGAGTGAAGCACAGACCATGAAAACAGCGGTGCATGAAACGGCACATGCAGTATTGCATGATCGTGACCAGATGGAAGCAGAGGGCATCGTAAAAGACCAGCTTACAAGGGAAGTGGAAGCAGAAAGTGTTGCCTATGTGGTATGCAACCATTTTGGACTGGATACATCGGAGTATTCTTTTTCCTATATCGCAAGCTGGTCTTCCGGTAAAAATATGAAAGAGCTTCGTGCTTCTATGGACACCATCCGTAAGACTTCTGCTGATATGATCGGACAGATTGAGGAAAAACTCAAGGAACTTCAGATCGAAAAACCAGAGCAGGAAGTAACTGCTGTGGAGCAGACAGAAGAACTGAGTGCCATGCAGTATGCGGAGCAGACCATCAACCGTCTGGAGCAGGAACGGACGATTTTCAGCAATGACCAGAGAAATCTTATCGTAAATTTTGCTTATAAACTGGATGACAGGGAAGCAACGGAAAAACTGGCAGAGAATCTTGCAGAATCTATTCTGGGTGGAAACAGGGAAGCGGTACTAAAACTGATTGAAGAAGCGGAGGAACAGATTGACAGTCTGCCGGATTCGATGATTGGTTTATCAGAATTGCATGAAGCCGGATTTTATTCAGAAAGTATGCTTCCGCTTACCAGGGAACGGGCAGTGGAACTGCACCATGAGGGAGTAACGGTTTACGGACTGACCGGAGCAATGAGTGGTCAGGAGCAGTCACAGAGGGTTATGAATCTGGAATTGGATATTTTACAGCATGACGGGTTATTTGGAGTGACGAAATTTGAATGGGAAAATTACCGGAAAAGTCTGGAAACAGTTATGACACCGGAAGAAAAGGCAAAGATCAAAGAAACGCTTCTTCTGGAAAGTGATGGAAATCGTTATGGTATTTATCAGATCAACAGTGGACAGGAAGAAAGAGGGTATCAGTTTTTAAGTCTGGAAGCGGTAAAAGAAATGGGATTTACCGTAGATGGCAAAGACTATCAGATGGTTTACAGTGAAAGACTGAGAGATGCTACGACACTGGATAACCTCTTTGAGCGTTTTAATATAGAACGACCAAACGATTTTACCGGGCATTCCATGTCAGTCAGTGATGTGATCATTATGAACCGGGGTGAAAGATTAGCCGCATACTATGTAGATTCCTTTGGTTTTACAGAACTGCCGGACTTTGTGGCACAGAGAGTCGAGATGTTAAATGCCAATCCAGTAAAAGCATATCCGGAAGTTTATATGGGAACTTTGGAAAAGGCTATGCAGGAGAGAAATGTAGATGCTTACCTGGATTCCAGAAAACTGAATATTGACTGTAAAAATGCAATCGAACAGGCAATCACAGAAAACTTTGATGGCATGAGTCTGAACCCGGATACTGCGATAGATGTGATCGGAAAATATGGAGAAGAACGTGTTGCCTTTGTTCTGGCAAACACATTAAAGCAACTTTCTTATGATGGAAGATTTTCTGATGGCAATAAACGGTGGGCAGATGGCATTGATATTCCGGAAAATATCAGCAGAGGAATAGATCTGAACAGGGACTATATTGTGGGCAGCCATCCTGCAGTCCTGAATGGATTTATTGATATGGCAAGAAAAGAAATCCGTACCCGGAAACTGGAAGAGGTGCTTGGTGTGAAAAATCAGCATATCACTGAAACTACAAGAGGGTATGAAGCAGACGGACATACAGGCACCTGGTATGCGATGGGTATGAAAACGTATCATGGGGAGCGATTCTTCCAGATGCGGAGCGAGGAATACGGTCAGGACGTGGCAGATATTATTGTATCGGAAAATGGGACACTGGTGGCAGAGGACATCTGGCATGGATTTGATGAAGGAGCCAGGGAAGCTATTTCAGAATATCTGGAAGAAAATGGTGCAACGGTATATGACCTGATGAATATTCCAGACCAGGCAACAGTCATCTTAGCAGACGGAACAGTTATGAAAATCATGGAACAGCAGTCAATCAGTACGGATACATGGGAGCCGACATTGACCGGACAGAATCAGCAGGGGGAAGAACAGAAATTCAGTTTTTTCGAGATACATAAAGTCAGAGAAAATAATGGCATTGACCTGAAAATGCCAGAAAATCATTATATTGATCAATATTATGTGATCGAAGATCTGGCAGCAAAAGGAGGGATGAAGATTGAGCGATATAAGGATCTGGGAGCTGCCCTTGGAGCATATTACTCTCTGCCTAATCATAAAATGAAAGCTCTTGGAATTGAAAATACAGCACCGTTGCGAGGTAGTCTTGATTTTATCCAGTGTAAGAATGGAATAGATACATTGATTTATGATTGCCAGGAAGTGGAAGGATGGCTGAATCCGCAGATATACAATACTTTTAAAGAAATAGGAAACAGTCTGGCAGGACATGATACAGAGATAGCATACCAGATTGGAGAGCAGTATTTTACAATCCAGACAGTAGAAGATGGTTATGATTATACATTCTATGATAAGGATTATCTGGAACTGGATGGTGGTGTCTACGATAATCCGGATATTTCTATTTCAGAAGCAATGGAGAACATTTTAGAGGAAGAAGGATTGCCCCTAGAAGATGCAAATGTGATGGATTATGAAGAACTGTATGCAGAAATTGAATATGCAGAAGAAGAGAGAATGGAGAAGATACAGTTTGAACGTAATTGTCCAAAGGCTTTTTTTGATGGTTATGACAGGGAAGTGGCATTAAAAAATTATGAGGGAATAACCGTACAATTTAAAAAATCTGGTATGTATTTAACAGTGCAACCGACGGAGGATGGCTATAAATACCTGGTTTATGATCAGGAACTTCATGAAATTTCAGGAGATGCTTGTGGAAATCCAGAAGATTCTATTCAGAAAGCAATGTATGCCAGCCTGAAAAATGAAGGATTGGAAGATGTTGAATGTGTAAAAGCTGATGACAGGGAGTTTCGGGATAAGGTAATCAATCATTCTAAAGAAGTACTGGCTAGTGGAGATGTTCGATTCACTTCGGAACTTGGCAGATGTGAAACAGCATTGAATGGAATGGGCAGGGCAGAAATTGAATATGAAGTTTTATTTCATGCAAGAGCTGTTCTGGAAGAAATGGGACTGGAAAATGAAGTTACATTGATTGGGGCGAGAGTACATGGTTCCAGAAGCAGAGAAGATTTGTATCGTGCAGATTCTGATCTTGATGTGGTGCTTTCTTATCGGGGAAATATTCGGGAGGATAGTTTTTTTAACGAATTGAATTCCTATGGTATGGCAATAGCAGGCATTAAAGTAGACATTAACCCAATCTCAGAAGAAAAAATTACTCTGGCAGAGTATATAAAGGAATCGGAAGCCTATCTTGATCAGCAGGAAATCAGGAAACTCGCAGTGGACTTGGATAATTTTAGTTATGAGTATGATACTTATGAGTATAAAGATAGTGTTGAAAATAGGGAAGAACAGGTCGAGAAAATCACAGAGGATATTTTGAACAAGGATACAGCAGGTTTAAAAGACTGGCTGATTGAGGTGTCGGAAGAATCGGATATAGACAGTGATGTAGTCACTGCCCGATCATTACTTTCACGTCTGGAAAATGCGGAAACACTCTCTGTTTTTACCAGGCAGCCAGAGCAGGAACAGCCAGAAGCCACGATCACTTTTTATGTTGCGGAGTGTATGGAATTTCCTGTTATGGGTGAGTATCATGAGAACCTTACTCTGGAAGATGCACTACGCATTTATGAAACGATTCCTGCAGATCGCATGAATGGAATAAAAGGTGTTGGATTTGAACTGCATGATGGAAGCGATTATGACGGACCGTATGATCTTATGCGACTGGGAAAAGTTGACCGGGAAGGTGTGGAGATGATTAAACACTATAAGGAAAGTCCATTAGTTCAGAAAGCAATGGATGATGTGGAAAAATATTTTGCTCAGAAGCAGGAGCTTACCAAAAGCACAGAGCAGACAGTTGGAGATAAATCTGTACAAAAAGAAAATGGTTCACAGCCAAAGAGCAGAAAAGAATCAGTTCTTCAGGCACTCCGGGAACGTCAGGTAAAAATAAAAGAGCAGGAACAGAATGCAGCGAAAGAAAAATCCAGAACACATAAGAAGGGAGAGGTGTCATTATGATGATAAGATTTGAGGAAGATGAATATACTGCTTTGGCAATTTTTGATGCAGGAAACCGGGTGCAGACAATGGAAGCAATGGATGAGATTTTTTCCTATCTGGACGAAGATATGAAGCTGCTGATTTTTACAACGATTCAGAAGCTCTATTATCTTAGCGATGAGGGATATGAAGAATTGCAGAAAACGGTAGAAATTTATAAAGCAGATCTGGAGGTGGATGGAGAATGAGTACAAGTCAGTTTGCAGTTTACCAGTTAAAAAAGAAACCGGAATTGAGAAATCTTCTTTTCCGGACCTATGAAGAACTTGCACAGGATCAGATTCCGGTGCAGGTGGCAAATTATGAACAGGTGTATCTTGGAACAATGAAGCCGGGAGAAACGCCAGAGCAGATAAAAAAGGATCTGGAGCAGAAACAGCCCCATAATTATAAAGGTCATGCGGTCAGTACCAGTGATGTGCTGATTCTTAATGATAATGGTGTCACGACTACTTACTATGTAAACAAAGACACTTTTATAGAGATTCCTGATTTTATGAAAGTCACATCTTCAGAAAGTGGTGGACTAACAAAAGATACAGTTGGATATGAAATAGAGGGAAAAGACGGAACCTGGGAAGTAGTAGATTATCTGTTGGTAGAGGGGAAAAATTATTTCCTTATGGAGCATGAGCAGTATGGAACGAATGTTGCGTATGTGATTTTAGATCAGAATGGCAAAGTGATTGTAGACAGCGTATATAATGGATTTGACGATATGGTAAAACAGCAGATTCGTGACTATTTGCATCCGCCAGTGCAGGAGCAGACAGGAAATAGTAAACCGAAACTGGATAACTGGCAGAAGTATATGGAGAATGGAGAATACCTGCGAAGTGCGGAAATCACAGAGGAAGCAAATTATAATATGATTGACGGACTTAAGAATAATGCTGCACCAAAAGATAAAAAGAACCGTCAAAAAGAATCTGTCCTTACAAAACTGAATGAGAAAAAGGAAGAAGTTGCAAGACGGAGTGGGCAGAAAACTATGCGGGAAGTGATGGGACAAGACATAGAACATAGTAAAAAGTGAAAAAACCAAAAAGCAATAGTTAATTGCGGAAATGTAAAGTCTTATTGCTTGCTCTAATTGCGGAGCAACAGTATAATATAATCAAATAAAAGGAAGGAGGGGCGACTCATGAATAGATCAAAAGATAGTAATCAAAATATTGCAAAGACGATTCTTAAGATAAGGCAGGATAATAAGCTTTCTCAGGAACAATTTGCTGAAATAGTAGGGGTGACAAGACAGGCAGTGTCAAGGTGGGAAATGGGAATTTCTGCACCTAATATTAATACTCTTATTTTAATGAGTGAGAAATTTAATATTCAAGTTGACGAAATGTTAAAATCAAGAGACGTTGATGAAAAAAATGATAATAAAACGACTCCCCCTAAAAAGAATAAAAATTATAGCATTACATTTTTACTTATTGGTATTTTGGGATTAATAAGTACTCCTTTCTTTGCGGAATGGCAACAGAAAAGAAATATGGAACTTTTTAAAACAGCTTATGAGCATTCATATGACTACATTTTTGAATACCCACTATCCATCATTCTAATATTGGCATTGATGTTCATAGGTTTAGGCACATATTTTACTTTAAAGAAAAAAAGGAGGCGATTGGATGAAAAAAATGATTAGTTTTTTAACAGTGCTTGTACTTAGCATAGTGACAATGTTACCAGTAAAAGTAATGGCTGCAGAATATCCGCATAGAAATAGTGAAGTAAAACATGTAAACTTGTTATCTGATAAAACAGAGTATGAAATACAACCACGAACAGATGGATATTATTACTGGAAAGTTGACAGTAAAACAAATCAGGGAACAACTTATGGTTCATGGAGATTGGGACCACAGGGGGCTGGACCTGGTACAGTTACTGTAAATAAAACAGATACAGTGACGAACACAATTAGTGGTTCATATACCAGTACAGGTGATATATCTGCTTCTTTAGGAGTAACGATTGGAAAGAGTCAGTCATATTCTGTGCAGTATAGTTTGCCTGTTCCTAGTGGAAAAACCTATCAGATTAAGTATAGGCCGCTGTATACAAAGTATAAGGTTGTTCAGAGACAGTATTACAAAATTGATGGTTATTCTTCTGCAACCAATAATACAAAAACCTGCTATGTAAATGTTTTCTATGACTGGGGATTTAGCTATAATGTGATTTGATATAAGTGAAAAGTAGTTTAGAATAATGATGATGGATAGTTTGAGGAAAAGATGGCGTTATGCGCCATCTTTTCCTGGCATGGTGAGATAGTCATATTCTTTCGGAAAGATAATGGTATCCCAGTCTATTTTTTTTGCCTTATAAACTAATTCCTGATAAGGGGAAGCTGAATTTTTTCGACGATACGTAGCGATTACCTGCTGTGAAATTTTGGTAACTGTGCGAATATCTGTATTCAGTACTGTATTTGGCACATATTCAGCACGATGAGTTTTTACAAAACCAAGGCAGGCTTTTACGCCACCAGCTAATTTTTCTGTATATAATTTTGGATTGCATCCGTTAAAATCTCCAACCATTTTAGCTGATATATTTTTAAGCATAAGTTGTGGAAGAATTTCAAGTTTTAACTGAGTAGTTCCATCAGATGCGAAGGAAAAATCTTCAGGACTTAATTTATGGTTTAAACAGCGCTTGTAAAAATCAGTAGCAGTAGTGCCATCAATTAATTTAATGCCTGTAAGGTGAAGAAAATTATATGGATAAAAACTTACTTCCAGAGAAGAAATATGTTTATGCTTGTCTTTTAAAATAAATAAGAGCTGATAGCCATTGAGATTTTCTTCGTATTTGGCAGCACAATCTATAATGATAGAAATGGCCTGCTGTTTGTTGTATTTTGTCATATTATGACCTCTGCAATATGTATAAAATATTTAAAGGGAGATTACAATACCGTAGCATTGTGCATCTCCCTTATAGACTGATTTTTCTGTTGTCCGCCAACACTCCAGCCCATATGTCTGGCTTTGCTTTCAGGTTTTTCTGTTGCCTGCCAACTCTCCGATTCATGTTCGGCTTTCGTTTCGGATTTTAGGTGTCAGCCACACCAACAGGATGTCGCCTGTTTTCCTATTCATAGTATATGCGAAAAAATGAATTTAGTCAACGGAGAAAGTGAAAAATAATTTGGAAAATTTTTTATCGAGATTTTTAACGGAAACAAGAATGTTCTTGTGACGTTTCGTGCAGAGATTCCTGTATATGTGGGTGATTAAGAATGATATCCACATTGGAGCATACTGTACGAAGTTCACGTTCATATTCACGCCGGGAGTTAAATTCATCTCGCTGTACTGTCTGCAATTCTGTTAAACGACTCTTTTCCTCACGCAACATTTTCAGAGTAGGGAGTTTTTTGCCCTGTGCTTTTTCTTTGAGTATTCGGAGAGAAGACTCATAAAGGGTGAGTTCTGCCCGGTGATCTTCATAAAATTTTTCTTTATTTCGACTTTTTCGGTAATCGAAATAGATGGATTTATTGGCAAGGTACTGTCCGGTGTAATGAATCTGTTCATTTATACTTTTTAAAGAGTCATCTGTGGATTTCAGAGTATTTCTGGCATCAGTGCTTTGGGCAGAGGCATTGGAAAGGGCAGTATCTAAATCTTCTTTGCTCTGGAAACCATGTTCCTGTACATAGGCAACTGTCTGAGCCATCATCTTAAGATTAGACAGCTTTACTTTTTGTGCGTATGCCTGACTTTGCTGTGCCTTGATACAGTGCTGTAAATCTGTTACAAGTCGTAAATCAGATTTTATAAAAAGGAAAGAGTGTGTAGTTTTGTCAGTTTGGACAGAAGCTGACGATTTTGACTTTTCTGAAAAATCTGTAACTGGTCTGTCAGTAGAATGTGACTTTTCTGCGTGTTGCCTGCTGGAGTTCTCTTGGAATACCTGCAGAAGATGATTTTCTTCATAAAGCGTTCCAAGATTTCTTCCGGTGATGTATTTTTGACGATTAGGATGCAGGTAGCTGTATCTGCCACGACTGACTTTAAATGTAATATTATATCTATTAGACAGCAATCTGGAAAATTCTTCTTGTGATGTTGCCTGTGAAGCAACCGTATCAATCGCATCACGAAGGTATTGCTTCTCCGTTTGAAATGTTGTCTGTCTTGGAGTAAGTCCTTTCTTTTTCAGTTCTGTATTGTGTTCATCGAGATTTTTTTGACCTCTGCGTTTTGCCCAGTATTCTTTTTCGGATATTTTTCTTTCCGCAGATGTCAGAAGATCTACTTGGTTTAGTCCATTGGAATGACACATATCCATAACTTTTTGCTTTAAGTAAATTCGGTATCTGTCAGAAAGATGATGTTTGTATCCAGCTTTTGAATCCCGGTCAAATTCCATATGGGGTTGTGGCTCGGTATCATACTTTCGCACACTATTGATTACAATATGTACATGAATATTTCCACTGCCATTATGACCATCAGTGTGGGTGCAGACAAGAGCCTGGTGCCCAGGAAAATTCTTTCTGGCATATTCTACGCCAAGTTTCTGTGCCTGCTCTCCGGTCAGACCATGTTCTTCCTGATCTTTAGGATCAAAGCTGATGATGTAGTGATGCGACTTAATCTCATTAAAAGACTGATTTTTATGAAAGAAAGCGTTAGTTTCCCGACATTCCGCATCAAATGTAAACGGATCACAGTTTATACCATCCAGATAATATTCTTCACGAAGAAACATATTCCCATTATCATCAAGAATTGGTTTTTGCGTATATTCATCATGTTGGAAAATCAGATAGCGTTCAGCTTCTCCATAGTCGGCATTCTTGCTTGCAATATGTTTCAGGATTGCCATATTAGTTTTCTCCTGTGTTATTTCTATTATTTGCATTGACAGTGGTAAAATCTCCAGCCAGTTTTATTACTTCGTATTTTAATTTATAAATTTCAGCAATGCTCTTTTTGATTTCGTTACGCATTTCCTGGGAATGGAGTCCACCAGTATTAAAGTAACGAGCTATTTGGTTCAGATTGCTACCAATCTTTCCAAATTCAGCAATTAATTTCTTTAACTCCGGTAGATCTGCCACAATTTCATATTTCACAATTACTTTTTTATTTGTTATCTGTTTACGGACATACTCTGCTAACGGGAGGCTTGCTGCTTTTGCATTTTCTGCAATTATTTCATATTCAGTATTGGTGAGACGGAGCATGATATGACGAGTATGCCGTAAGTTTTTATCTTTTTTAGGTCGTGCCATTTTATAGTTCCTTTCAAAATAAAGATATTTCTATATATAAAGCCGATTTGAAAATATCAGGCGGTAACACAATAAAAATATTTATGGATTTTTCGTGATAGATATGATCACGATGCGACTGTTTTTTTACAGGAGCCAAGTATACATATTAGTGAAAACTGTATTATCTGAGGGTATGGGGAGCAGAATCCCCATCAAGATTGCCGGAAAGTCGAAAGTCACGAAGTGAGTTTTGAGTTACTCAGGCGAAACTTGCTCTGATTATAGAGCATTTAATATAACTCTAAATTGAAACGATTTTGGTAAGAAAAAATTACATGTATAGCGTGTAAAAATTACATGATAATTTTAACTAAACAAAAATAAGGTAAAATAATAGTAATGTTAAAAACAGGGAAAAGGAGTGGAAAAGAAATGTTTAAATATATGATTGGCTATATTAAAGCAAAATTAAAAATACTGTCCTTTTTTGCCATTGTTGCATTTCTTACAACTGGTTTGTCCATAGTATTACCATATTATAATGGTAGATTTATTGATTCAATTTCATATAAACCTAATAAAGCTACTGTAGTTAATTATGCTATATTTATAGCAATACTTTTGATTTCATCAATTTTTATTAATTATTTATATGGTATTTTAAATACAAAAATAAAATTAGATTTATCATATAATATGTACAGCGATATAATAAGCCATATTCAAAAAATCCCATATATAGTATATAAAAAATACAATCCAACATATCTTAATCAACGGATAAATACCGATATTGCAAGACTTTGGAGTTTTTTTCTTGTATATTTTATTAATATATTTATTCAGGCATTGTCTTTGATAATACTAATTATCCTCATATTTGAACTTAATGTCTATATATTTGTTGTGACGTTATTTTTAATACCAATTTATGTGAGCATATATGTTGCTTCAAGAAAACCTATATATATGTCAGGTCTAGAAAGCAAAGAAAAAATGGCAGAATACTTTAAAACAGGCAATGAACAACTTGATCAAGTTGCAGAAATAAAATCTAACTCTTTATATGATGCCAGTGCTGCATGGCTGTCCAATAGCTATGAGAAATATAAAAATAGTTTAATGCGTTTTACAAAAGTCTCATATTTTTTTAAATCATTAGATTCAAGTATTTCAATGTTTTTACAAGTAAGCATAATCCTTATTGGGGGATATGATATTATAAATGGAAATTTAACATTTGGAGAATTTGTGATATTAAATTCGTATTACAACATGCTTTTTAAAACAATTAAATTTTTCTTTACTGTTGGACAAGAGTATCAGGATACCAAAAATTCATATGATCGAATAAAAGAAATAGTAACAATACCAGAAGAGAACATTGGAAATACAATTATTAAAGACATATCGACCATTGAACTAAAAAATATCTCTTACAAATATGAAAAAAAGGAAGTGATTAGAGAGTTTTCGTACAAATTTGAAAAAGGTAATATTTATTTGATAGAAGGTAAAAATGGATCTGGAAAAACAACGCTATTATTATTGTTGATTGGAATGTTACAGGAGCAGGGGAAAGGAGACATTTACTTTAATAATGTCAGTATAAGTGATGTAAATATGAAGAGTTTAAGATCATCTGCCATATCTACATATTTACAAAATTCCAAAATGTTTGATTCAACAGTATTAGAAGTTATTTCATTTTATACAGGATTAAATGAAAATGAAATTAAAACAAAAATAAATCAATCTGTATTAAAGAATATATATATGTCAAAAGAATTAGATGTTATAAAGTGTTTTGAGAAGAGTATAAGAAAATTATCGGGAGGTGAACAACAAAAAATAAGGTTACTATGTAGCCTATTGTTGAATTGTAGTGTTTTGATTTTAGATGAACCGACATCACAAATTGATAAACAAAGTTCAATGATTATTAAAGATTATCTAGAGAGCGAAAAGAAAAATAGAATTATTATTATCGTGACACATGATATAAAACTTGCAAATGATTTTCAAGATGCTAAAAGACTAAATTTAAAATTACTGAGAGGAGAAGAGACATGTTAGATAGTTCAAATGAGGAAAAGATTAAAATAATAAAGCAATGCATATATGATTGTGGGTATGATATTTATTATCAAAAAATTAGCGGCATTTATAATTATTACTTTAATCCATGGCAAACTTATGAGCTTGTTCAGAAAAAATTAGAAACATATGATATAAAAATTAGAAATATGTTTAAACTGCTTTTGTTAGGAGAACCTATTTCTGAAGAGAGTGCAATAAATTCATTAGGAAGAGAGTTCATTGAAAATCTATTAGATGTTAATTTCTTAATTAATAATAATGGAATTTTAAGGAGTAATGGATATTCTTTGGTGGCTTATAGAGAACGGTATTTTGTTGCTAGTATTCCCTATGACTATCCGAGATGTACAGGAAAACAAGATATTTATATTGGTTTAGATTCCTACAAATTAGCTGATATTTTACCAAACAGAAAAATTGATAGACATTTAGATTTATGTTCTGGAACGGGTATACAGAGTATTATGAATGCAGCTAATTTTAGTGAAGGATATGTAGTGGAAAAAAATAAAAAAGTGATACCAGCACTGAAATTTAACATAATACTAAATGGATTTAATGAAAAAATAAAAGTGATAAATGGTGATTTGTTTGAAAAGATAAGAAATGAAAAATTTGATCTTATAACAGCTAATCCACCATTTATTCCGATTCCAAATCAGTTTGATTTTCCTATGGCAGGTGATGGAGGGGAAGATGGTTTAAAAATTATAAATAGAATAATCGAAGGTTTGAATGAACATTTAAATAATAATGGAGAAGCTATTCTGATAGGAGAGGCTATAGGTAATAATCAAAGCACAAAATTATTTTCTGAATTAAAAAGTAAATTACCTATAGGTTTTAAGGTAGATCTATTTTTACAAAATAGATGTACTAAAGAAGAGTATATTGAACGAATGGCACAGTTTTATATTCAAAAATTATGTAATAACACAGAAAATGAAAAGACCTTGTTAAATAGATGGTACAAAATTTTTGAAAAGAATAATGCTACGCATATTTTTTCTTTTTTATTGAGAATAACAAAGAAGGAAAATATTAAAAGCGTTTTCAATGAAGTTAAAAATTATGAAGAAGATTTATATATTTTGTACCCTAAAGTGATAAAAAAATATTCTTGTATTTTATCTGAACCTAACTATTATTTATATGTTGAAAATAAAATAATAGGAACTATAAATGATGAAATTAGAAGATGCTTGGAAATGTGTAATGGGGAAAAAACTGTAAATCAAATATTAGAAACTACAGACATTAAAGATAAGAACAAAGAATTAATAAGGCGTGCATTTAGTAAAATATGTGAAGAACTAATAAAAAATGGTTTTATGATTGATATTGGGAGGACAAAAGAATGAAAAAAATTAGAAGCGCATCCTTAGATTTGACATATGAATGTAATTTTAGATGTTTACATTGTTTTAATTCTAGTGGAGAACACAATAATACTAGAAAGCTTTTGACAGATGGAGAATGTGTGAAAATTGCTTTAGAACTAGCTAGCTATGAACCGGATTCTATATGTTTATGCGGAGGCGAGACAATGTTAAGACGAGACTTAATATATAAAATTAGTCAAGCGATAAACAATAGTCCGTTTCATAATGTTTCGTTATGTACGGTATCAAATGGATATTTAATCAATGAAGAAATTGCAGATAAACTATCACAATGTGATCTTGAAATTATACAGATTAGTTTAGATGGAGCTACAGCGGATTCTCATGATTGGTTAAGAAATAAAAAGGGTAGTTTTGAACATGCGATTAATGCTATAAAACTTCTTATACATAGAAACATGAAAGTGGCTGTTGCGTTTACACCAACAAAGAAAAACATTAATGAATTAGAAATGGCAATAGATATGGCACATGATTTAGGTGTGAGATTTTTTAGATTACAGCCAACTATGAGTTTAGGACGTGCTAGAAATAATCTAACCGAATATTTGTTGAATTATGAAGAATATTTACAGATGAAGTTTTTGATTGATAAAAAAAGAATGCAGTATTACGCAGCAGGAAATTTTACTATTGAATGGGGAGATCCTATTGATCATCTAAAATATGGTATACATTCAGATAATATTTTATATGCTTTAGCTATAAATGCATATGGAGATATCATGATTTCACCATATTTGCCGTTGGTTTTCGGGAATATTCGTGAAGAAAGCCTAGAAAACTATTTTAAGGCTGGGATTACAGGTGTTTGGGGTAATCCAATTGTAAAAAAAATTGTTGATAATATCCATTCTGTGGAAGATATGGATGTTAGTAGATATGGTCTACCAGAGATATATTTAGATGAAAATATCAATTTAGATATACTTGATCCGGAGTACGATGAAAAAACAAAAAAGATATTAGAAAGCATGAGGTAAAATACAATGGCTGAAATTAAATTGTTAGAATATTCACAAGGGAATAAATTCTTAGATTTTTATAAAAAAGATAGTATAGAAAATGAAAAAAAATATTTTTGTTGTTATGATTATGATTTTTCTACTTTTTCAGATGTTGCAATAGGTAGACTACTTTTCGATTATCAAATATTGATTTACTGCAATATTGATAAGGATGAAATTATCAATTATATTGTGTTTAGGGTACCATTATTAATCGAAAATTCTACGGCACTATCAGTCATGATTATGGATATGTCAGATATAGAATTTATTGAAAAGGTATTCCAATTATCAAAAGAAAAATTCCAAAAATTAGGTTGGACAAAAATCTCATTGACAGCGTTAAGATATCAATTGACAGAAGAATTGAGTTCTATACTTGAAAATGTTGGATTGAAAGAAGAACTGATTTTAAATTCAGCATCAGAAGAATTAGATAGAATAGAATATGCATATTTATTTGAGGAAAAATAATGAAATTTTTTTGTATACCCGCTGATTTTAAATTAGAAACAGTAAAAGAACTACATAAATTAAATCAAATAAGTAAATTTTATAAAGTTAAAGAGCTTTATGGGCAATGTACAACAAGAAATGTTATTCCTTCTGGACGTAACAATGTTCCGAACATAGACTTGAATGATTTAAAAGCATTTATTAAAGAAGTGCATAAATATGAGCTTACATTTAACTATGTTATAAATGGAGTAACACTAAATAATACCGAATTTTCAAAACATGGATTACAGGAAATAATTAACTTTTTAAAAGAGCTAGAAGATTGTAAAGTTGATGCGGTAACGGTGTCTGTTCCACCTTTGCTAGAAATTATCGAGTATTATGGTTTTGATTTTGATGTTGTCATTTCTACAATTAATCAAGTTAATACTGTTGATATAGCTCGATATTATGAATCGAAAAATGTAAAACGAATTGTTTTTTCAGAGACAATTAATAGAAATTTCAAAATGTTAAAAGCTATGACATGTACTTGTAAGTGTGACTTTGAAATAATTGTAAATTCATTATGTTATATGAATTGCCCATTAAGAATGTATCATTATAATCAAATTGCTCAATGTGCGTATCAGAAAAATGATATAGCTACAAGCTACTATTCTAATCGCTGCTTTATGCGAAGACAAAAAAATCCTGTAGACTATCTTCGAAATGCATTTATTCGTCCAGAGGATATGAAAATATATGAAGAATTAGATATTAAATATTTCAAAATTCAAGGAAGAAATCTTATTAAAAATGCAAATATCATACGAACATTGGAAGCTTATTTTTCAAATTCATATGATGGTAATTTGTATGATTTATTAAATTGTTTCTCTCAATCTGATAATACAATTTATATAGATAATAAATCACTAAATAATTTTATTGATCATTTTGTTGAGGCGTATGATTGTGATTTAGGATGTAAAACATGCAATCATTGTAAAAATTATTTCGAACTTAGTTGTAGGAGTAACACTTTCAAAAATAAATTTATTGGACAAAGGGTAAAAGAACAAGATCCTTTCAGGAAATTTTTAGAAGGTGAGGAGTAAAGACATGTGCTGTATAAATCAAATTCAATGGCAGGTTAATAATATATGTAATTTGTCGTGCAAGCATTGCTTTATGGGGGAGAAAATTAATAGTAGTATAAGCGAATTGAAATTCGATGATGCAAAAGAAACAATTGATAGGTTGCGATATTATGGGCTTAATAAAGTTAGCTTTACCTTAACAGAACCATTTCTCAATACAGATTTATTTAAAGTGATTGACTATTGTACAAAGCAGGGAATACATGTGAATGTTCTGACTAATGGCACTGTATTAGGAGTTAAGGCTAAAACAGTTTTGAATAGCAATATAGATAGCATTGGTATTAGTTTAGCTGGAGTTACTGCTAAAGAAAATGATGAAATACGTGGTTCGGGAGTATTTAACAGAGTAATGGATTCCTTGAATATATATAAGAATGCATGTCGAGAACAGAATATTCATATTCCTATTGTTGTATATTTCACTGTATGTAGTAGCAATATAAAGTCGGTGAAATTGTTGCCTTCGTTTTTTAATGAATTAGGAATAGACAAACTCGTTATAAATAAAGTAGATATAGATGTGGGAAATGCTAAAAATAATAAATTCCTTAATGTAGATAATAAAGAATATATCTATGATTTACTCTTAGAATATTCAAATTTAGAAGAGAAAAAATATGTTTTAGAAATTGCAAATATTTCTCCCTACGAATCACTTTATTATAATTTCCTTTTAGGTGTTGACTTACCAGTATTTTTTCCTAATTGTGAGATCTTAGCTGATTCTTATTTTGTTGATGAGAAAAATCATATTCGTTTATGTATGTATGGAGATAAAAAGGATAGGGGATTAGTTGTACCCGAGTTTAATATTATGAAGGAGATGAATAATTTTTTCGAGGAAGTAAATAAATTTAAAAGTTATTACAAAAAAATAAAATCATCAGTAGCTTTAAACGTTTGTTCAGATTGTGCGTTTTTTAATAGATGTAATCCTTGTCCATTATCTTATTACAATAAAGATATAATAGCGTTTGAATGCACATGTAGTAACTATATGATGAAAATTGAAAATTTAGTATTGCATTTAATTTCGCATCAAAATTTGTACAGAATTTATTTAAAAAAAAGTGTATATTTAGCTATTGACAGTGAACGGTCGAGCATTTATAGCACAGATCCAAATGCTATATATAAAAGCATTAGCATAAAAAACAAAGAATTATTAGATAAGATAATAGAATTATCATGTTCGCATAATGGTATGTGTGTTAATGTATTCTTAGATAAATTTCAAGATACCCATATTGTATTGTATCAAATAATTAACTCGAATTTATTTTATATTAGGGAGGGAAAGATTGAAAATGAAAATTGAAAAAATTATGCAGGTTATAAAGAGTAATGATGATGCGGAATACTTTCCTATATTTAAAAAGAGTGGTGTAATTGTAGATGAAAAATCTGAAGATTGCGTTTGGTTAATTCCTCATAAAGAAAATGCGATTACTATTAACAAAACCGCCTATAATATATTGAAAATGTGCGATGGTCAAAATTCTATTAAAGATATTACCGATAAACTAAATAAAGAGTATGGAATTCAATTTGACATAATAAAAAAAGATCTGGTTTCTACATTATATAGCCTTTTCTATGTCAATTTAATTGTATGGAAAAAGGGGGAAAATTATTTTGCACCTTTATTTCAATGTGAATATAAAGAGAACCTATTTAAAAAATTGGAATTGAAAGATATAAAGAAGTTAATAAAAAATATTCGAGAGGATAATTCGATAATATCTGTTCGATATGACAAAAAAAGCATGTATACAGATTTAAATATTCAAGTAAGGCTATCAATGGGGAAAGACTTGTATTTTGCTTGTTATGACAAAGGAGAAATTAAAATGGCTCTGGCATTTGAGCCAATAATTTCAATAAGACCTTCATTGGAATTTATTTCATATCATGCGGAACTTCTATACTTTAATCCAGCATATTCAATTACTTCAGAAGAATTTGATGTTTTTGCTAAGTGGTGTGTAAATTGGTATCTGGAAAGTAATAATCTTAGTCCTAAAAATAAAAGAGAGATTATGTATTCACAGATTTCAGATGAAACAGCTTTAAATTGTAGTAAACTGAAAGAAATTGGATTTAACATTATTGGAAAAATGAATCAAGAAAACGGAAATAATGATGTATTTGTTTATGAGAAACAATTAATTTACTAAGAATTTCCACACCAATAAGGTGTGTTGAACCTTGAAAATTCCATTTGTGGTATGGAAAGTTTTAGTAATTTATTAACTAGCTAATAGATATTGATACATATTAATATTTATTAAATATACAAGAAAGGAGAAATTGCTATGAGTAATACCTATCAACCACCTACAGTAGAATATTTGGTAGGAGATGATGGTGATCAGCCAGCACCACAGTGTGCACCAGGTGCAGCAGTTATGGTTGCAGTCGCAGTTGCGGTTTGGGATGGTGGAGCGGTAATAAATGCTGGTGTAGGCGTTAATGCGGGAGCAGTAGTAAATGCAGGCGTACTTGTTAATGCAGCTAAATGGGTCAATCCATAATCTCTAAACCATAGGAGCTATGCTATAGCCATAGCTCCTATTTTCAAAGGTGTATATTACTATTATTGCAATTATGTTATGAAACTATGGAAAAAGTATATCGGATTTATTATAACAAAAAATGGGTTGGTACTACTGTGTACTTAAAAAATAAAAATCAAAGTAGTATTAAAACCAATTTGAATGATTACTGTAAAAATATAAACTTTAATATCATTACACAAAATAGCTTGAAGTGTAATATTGTACAAGAATTAGGAAAAAATAATATAAAAACAGAAATAATTAGAAACGGGAATGAAATTATAATTCAAGGGTTAAAAAAATATATAGCTACTTCTTGTGTATATGTGTATGAGGAAATTATGTTTTCTTTATACCACATATTAAAAGATATTAGTGATGGAACAATATCAGAACTATTGGTTCTTGATGATAGCTATAATGCTATAAATACATTTAGAATTCTAAAGAGAAACAACAAAAAATATAATCTTGTGTCACCGATTCCTGCTTCGATAGTATATGATAAAAGTGGAAACTTAATCAGTTATAACGAAGGAAATAGGTACATTATAGTAAGGGAAGGAGAAATATAACATGAAAGTAAAAATAATTTTTATGCCAGCTTTGGTGTCAGATGGCAAGTTTGAAAAGTTAGATACTCCTCCATTAGCTCTCTATTTGTTGGCGAGCATTGCAAAAGAAAATGGGCATGAAGTATCGATTATAGATCCATGTGAATTTTTATGTTATGAATACGAAAGTAATATCATCGAAAAATGTGCTAATTATATTATGGAAAAAGCAGGAGAAGATGAAGTCTTAGCGTTTTCTTCAAATACATTTAATTGGGCGATGACTAAATGTATGGTTAACAAAATTGGCGAAATGATGGATGATAAGATGATAATTTTAGGAGGATTACATCCAACCATATTTGATAATTATGCATTAAGTACTACAAAGGCTAGATTTGTTTTGCGTGGAGAAGGCGAAATATCTTTCCCAAAGCTTTTAAAAGAAATTTCAGGGAAACAGAATTATGACAATGTTCCTGGTCTATCTTACAGGATGGGAAATAAAATCTTTAGGACCCCAGACTCAAAAAGTATCGATAAGGATCTGTTGATTAAATTTCCAAAGCCAGATTATTCTTTGATTCCTAAAAAAAATTCATACAATCAAATACCGATAGAGTCGTCAAGGGGATGTGCTTTTTGTTGTAGTTTTTGTTCAATACCTCATAGACATAATTGGAGAGGATTTAATGTTGATGAGGTTATTAGCAGAATTGAATATGCTATTAATACAGCAACAACAATAAAGTATAACGATCATTTTCTCTTTGTTGATGATTGTTTCTCAATTAATTCAGAAAGAGCAACTAAAATACTTGATGAATTAGTTAAAAAGTATAGAAGTACGAAAAAATTTTTTTTAGAGGTTAGAGTTTCAAATATTGTTAAGCACAATTTTTTGAAACCAGCATATAACAGGATTATTTACGGAATGCAAATAGGTGTAGAGTGTGGATATGATGAAGGGCTAAAAAGGATAAATAAGCAAATAACAATTTCTGAATTATATAAAGCTATGGATATAATATCAAAAACGGGATTTTCCAAATGCTGTATGCTTTCATTTATAATTGGATTTCCATGGGAAACTGAAAAAGAAATAAAACAAACTTTGGATACAATGGAAGATATTGCTCAAAAATATAATGTTTTATGTAATCTGAACTGGTTGATTTTTCTTCCTTCTAGTTTATGGGAGGAGAGAAAAAAATATGGAATTTCTATAGATGAATCAATATATGATGATCTTTATTGGTTGAATAGTATGAATAATTTTAATAGAACACATCCTATGATATCTTTAGAATTATTTGATTACGTTGATAGACGCTATAGAAGGATGCAGGAAATGAATTTGAGGGTTGCATATAACCGACCATATAATAGAAATAAAATGATGTCAATGATGAAACGTAAATAGTATTTACCGTTTACTTATTTTATACCCTTACAATAGATAAATTAATTGAAATGCGTCTTACTACTATGGCAGATGCATTCCGTAACCAGCCGGAAGCAAATATCATGGATATCAACTACACTTCCGGTCGCAAGCTTAACAAGAACCTTATTAGCTGGCTTGCAACTTGCAAATATATATATGAACACCGGAATCTGTTTATTATCGGTGCTACAGGCCGTAGCGAGATTTACATGGCGTGCGCCTTGGGTATGGCGGCTTGTAAGCAGTATTTCAATACCAAATATGTCCGACTTCCTGATCTGCTTATTGACTTGGAAATGGCACGGACAAATGGCAACTACAAAAAAGTTATTGCTAAGTATGCCAATCCTGTTGTCCTAATATTGGATGAATGGCTTCTATTGAACCAACAGATTCTGACAAAGGAATATGCAGATATCTTCGAACTGCTCCACCGGAGACACAAGAAATCTTCAACAATTTTCTGTTCCCAGTATGAATTCGAGGAATGGTATAATCAGCTCGGCGGTGATGACAGTCCTTTGGCAGATGCAATCATTGATTGTATCGTTCATGACAGTTACCGAATAAATATCACGAGCATTGATGTTGAACATGATAAGTCAATGCGAGAGGTATATCGTTTGGATAAAGCATTACGCGAGTAAACTCGCATAATTACACAAGTGATTTCTACTTCCGGACATCTGGATTCCCAAATTTCCGGAAGCACCATTTCATCGCACAAGAATATTTAGTTGTCTCTTTGAAATATTACTACCGCTTGCTTTACTATTAAAGTACAGCAAGCGGTAGTAATATTCTCTATACGAATAATTGAAAATTCAAATAGATTACTTTTTTTTGGTTCCTATTGTCATCCATATAATTATTAATAATATTACATATATCAAAAAACCTATTGCAACAATAGTAATTTCATTTGAAAGTTCATTAATATTTTGAGCAGGTATAATTCTAAATTGAATATATAGGCTTAAAAAAATTAGTGCTATGTCTATTAATAGTGTCATTAAACCAACGCTTCGGCTTAGTTTTTTCTTATTGTACTTTTTCTTCTTTTCAGGTGGCAAAGAATTGAATCCAGCAATGAAATTAGCACCTTTTCCACTTAGTAATACTAAAGTTATTATAAAAAATATAATTGTTATAATCCATAAAATAAACATCTCGAATCCTCCTATTTATAATTTTTTATATATAAAATTAATTGTATTGTTACGACTAAAAGCCAATGAAAAAACAGTATGCATATCAATAATAAAAGTCCACAATTTATTTGAAATATATTTATAAATAAACATATCGGAAGTATTAGTATGTTAAAAAAACTAAAGATTATTAAATATTTTGTAAGGTTTTCAAGTTGATATTCATCATAGTATGTTACTCTTTTGGCTTGTAAAATATCAATTATAATACCGATAATGAAGACAAAAAGACCAAGATACCTAATTGTGATATCAGTAATTATTCGTGAAATATTAATACTGGCACTTTCAGCAATAATACTATTCGGTAGATAAACACCTATAAAAAAGAACAATAGGCCATATATTGTACTTAAAATGGCTGTATATAGTGCATTTACCATAGGTGATTTTAGTGTTTTCATTTCAAATCACTCTCCTTAAATAAAAAAACATCTTCAATAGATTTATTAAAAAAACAGGCTAAGTGGTAAGCAAGCCAAAGTGAAGGGTCGTATTTTCCAGTTTCTATAGCATTGATGGCTTGCCTTGATACACCTACATTTTCACCGAGTTCTTTTTGAGTGAGATTCCTTTTTTCCCTTAAATTTTTTACTCTATTTTGCAGTTTTTTCTCCTCCTAGTCCTACACTATAATGTAATGCTAACCTTACATAAATAGTATATGATATTCTTGAAAATGTCAAGCCAGCATGATATTTTTTGAGAATATCATATACTATTTTGATTTAACAGATAATTTCCTTCCCTTTAATTTCGAGTCCAAAGTAGCCCTAAAAGCGTCTTAGACTGGAAATTCACATGTCATTGGCGACTTGCATCTGCTCTTTGGTCATGCCCATGTCATGTTGTCCCTTACATATTTAACTGCTACCTTTAATTTCCTGTTTTTTTTCTCCATTCAAACCTTCAAATACTACTTTCACATCTATCATATAACAATACTCTAAAAATCTTTTTAGCGTCTTTTCTTTTCGACTGTTCCCGGACAGACAGCATATCTTCATGATAAAGAAAAAGTATAATTGTCTCCACACCTAACTGAAAAATAGTGTTCCATTAACATGTTATTACACCTCTTCAGGTTTGTTTTGCAAATATTGTAGGATTTCTTCATAACTCTGTTCGCTTTGCACTATCGCATCCAGCAGCTTTTTCTGACGGAGTTAATCCCATTTATCCAATAAATCTTTTAATGTTGCTGCCGTAGCATCATATCAATGTTTTGCCTTCATCAGATCTTGCTGTGCCTTTTCAATTTTAGTATCCAATAGCCCTGCGTTTATTTCACTTGCCATGTTTATTATCTTTCATTCTGTAAACTTGATTTTCTGAGCGTACTACTCATACTTGATATATGTGACATCACCACGTCTTAAATGTGTCAGTTTTCCGTGTACATCAGGTATTTTAGTTAGGGGTACTCATTTCGGGAAGTTAAGGATAATGGCTTAGAGCTTTCACAAGAGAGTATGTATATGATTAAAGGTAATTGATTACTTCTATTATTTGTATCAATTAAAAGAAATTAATGTAGCATAATAGTAAAATATGATTAAGAGGTAACCAATTATGGAAAGTCGTATCAAACAACTTCGTGAAAAAAGAGGGTTAATACAAGAAATTTTGGCTGCAGAATTAGGAATAACACAACAGATGCTCAGTAAATATGAAAGAGATATTACGTTTATTAAAGTGGACATTTTAAAAAAAATAGCAGTATATTTTAATGTGACGACAGATTATTTGTTAGGTCTATCAGAGGTTAAGAGGGATTTACAAGGACAAATGAAAGTGAATGAGACGTTGGACGAATACTATGATCTTGTGGATATATACAAGAACTTGGATAAATATGATCAAGAAATGATATGGTCAATCATACAAATTATTAAAAAATTTGATGAAAAGAGAAAAAGGGAACAGAAGAGAGTAGATTAAAATGTTGAGTATAGCAATTTGCGATGATGAGATACAAATTACAGGAAAAATTGAAAATTTGGTACAAAAAATAGCAAACAAAAATTTTGTTAATATAGAGACAGAGGTATTCTGGAATGGAGAAAGTTTATTGGATGCTATTATAAATGACAGTAAATTTGATATTATTTATCTTGATATTGAAATGCCGAAAGAAGATGGTATCTCAGTAGCAAAAAGAATAAGAATGTATGATAAAAATGTTTTGATTATTTATGTCACAAGCCATGAAAACCATATGAGGGACTCTTTTTCTGTTCGCCCATTTCAATTTCTCGTGAAGCCAGTAGGCGAAAAACAGATGGAGACATGCTTTAAAGCTGCACTAAGTGATATAAGTAATGCTGACTTTTATTTTAGATATAGTTATAAGAGAATAAGTTATAAAGTTCCGGTAAGAGACATTTTGTATTTTGAAAGCAATAGACGAAAAATATCAATTGTAACAGAAAAAGATACTTATGAAGTATATGAAAAACTGAATGAGATTGAGAAGAGTTTGAAGAACTGTAAAATGCCGTTTTTACGTGTGCATCAATCTTTTCTTGTAAATTATAGACATGTGGATGGGCTGGCATATGACTTTGTTATAATGGATAATGGAAAGAAAATTTCAATCAGTGAAGATAGAAGAAGAATGATCAGTGAACAATACTGTTCTATGGAGGACACGTTTTATGTTAGCAAATAAAATGTTGCTGAATGTGATAGAGATATTGCTTGTAGTATTTGCGATATTTCTGTTTTCTTATTATTTTTCCATATTTTTTATAAGAAGAAAGAAAAGGATAACAATTGTATTTGGCTACACCATTTTTGCAGTCTGGCAGTTAATGCTTTTGAATACTAGTATATTGCCGGTCTATATAAATATAAGCGTTACAATTATAATAACATTTATTTCAGCTATGTGTGTTTATGAAGGAAGAAGTTGGAATAAATGTATTTTTGTTCTGGCTTTTAATGCAATTTGGATGATGATAGAAACAGTAAGTGGTTATATACTCTCAATCTATTGCAATCGATTTATATATTCTCAGATGTACGGAATACTAGGATCAGTCATATCAAAAATATTGTTTTTATTGATTATATTTGCACTAAGAAAAATATTTTCGGTAGATGGAATTACAGAGTTTTCTGTTAAATACAGTATTATGTTAATTCTAATTCCAATCGGAAGTATTTATGTTATGAACGAGATTTTCTTATTTAGCTACAAAATAAATAATGATCGTGCATATTTTCATTCTGCAATTGCTGCAATCATTTTGCTGTGTTTAAATATATTGATTTTTTACATTTATGTGAAATTGACGGACGATTTACAGTTAAGGCGGATGACTTCCGTTTATGAACAACAGTTGGAATTATGTGAACGTCATCAACAAGAAAGAGAACTTTCCATGTTGCAATTAAGAGATATGAAGCATAATATGAAAAATAATCTAGTATCTATTCTTGCTTACGCAGAGAAAGGAGAAGATGAGAAAATCATAGAATTTATCCAGGACATAATGGATGAAAGTGGCTTATCAATATCTGAGGTTGCAAATAGTGGTAATATCGTAATTGATTCACTGCTTGGATATTGGTATGTAACAGCACAAAAGAAAGGGATAGATTTTTCCTTGGATATAAAGATTCCTATGAAGATGGAGTTTAAGGGTGCGGATATATGCCTGATACTTGGGAATTTATTAGAAAATGCTGTAGAAGCGGCTGAAAGGGTAAGAAAGAAGAAATACATAAAAATCCAAATGAAATACGATAAAGGCAATCTGCTGATATTTTTAATGAATAGTTACCAGGGGCGATTAATAAAAATGAAGGATGAGAGACTGAAATCTACGAAATCCGATGCTGGAAATCATGGCGTTGGTTTGCCGTCAGTTTACCGAGCCGCAGCGAAGTATAATGGAACAGTTACAGTTGATGATTCTATACCAGAAAGATTTCTGGTGAGAGTTGTGTTGTACGGAGAAAAGGAATAATTACATGAATAGCCGGAATTATTACAACGTAAATAAGGTTTGAAATAACATGATAAAATGTAAAAAAAATTTTATGATTTGAATGTCATGGTAGTGTAGAATGAAAAAGATATTATTGTTTAGTGATCATAGAGAAATATTTAAAACTACAAGTAAAATAACAAAAGGAAAGTATAAACTGAAGTGGTGCACCTATGATTGGTTGAACGATGATAAGCATTTTACTCCAGATGTTATTATTATGTATTTTAATAAGAAAATGGTTGAAAAAGGAACATTTGAATTTATTATCAGAGTAAAAGGGATGTTGGGAAATACAATTCCAATTCTTGCTTTGATTGAAAATGGTACAAAGCAGGATATTTTTTCGGTATTGAAGGCAGGAGTGTATGATTATTTGGAGAATGTGGAGGATTTACAAGAATATCAAAAAAAAATAGAAGAGATATTATTGTGGGTATGGTACTTAAAAAAATATGGTTCTCAAAAAGGTTGTAATGATCAATGAATTCATTGCAACCTTTTTTTGTTAAGAAATATTGGCGTTTGTAGTGCCACAGGAAAAAGTTACATGAATACTCGTTTTTTTTACAGAAAACGAAATGGAATGTATTTTTGTAGTATTGTTTTAAAAAGAAAACGAAAGGAGAGTTTTACTATGACTATGAAAAATGTAAAAGCTCAGTCAGCGAAAGCACTGGTAAATGTATCTTTAAAACTTGGGAAAGTGTCAGCGGATAGTGCATGTTGCTATATCTTTCACCAGCCGAAAGTTCCGAAGGACTTGAAAAAACTTAAAAAGATTTGAAATGAGACGACTGTCAGAAAAATTAACAGAATATGTTATTAAGAACGGTGCAGTTTCTTCGGAATCATATGACATATATCAATATGGCTTTCAGATCGGACTTGAGATGCTATGCTGTTTTGTAACTTGTTTGAGTATAGCAATATATATGCATATGATTCCGGAATTCGCAATATTTACTGGGATTTTTATGTTGTTACGGACTTATGCCGGTGGCGTGCATCTTAACAGTTTTGGATCATGTTTTATATGTTCAGTCACTGTACAGATAATAGCAATGTATTTTAACAGTAAATATAAGTTTACGGTAGGTACAGCGTGGCTTCTTATATTAGTAAGTGCGATACTGATCTTGAAAGCTGCACCAGTAGAGTGCATTAATCGAGAACTTGATGATACTGAAAAAGAACACTGCAAAAAAGTAACCATGAAAGTCTTAATTGCTGTTATTGTATTTGCTGGTTGTTGTACACTTGCAGGAATACCAGACATACTTTCCTTAGTTGCACTGACTTCCTTTATAATTTTAATCTCTCAGTATGTTGGTATTTTGAAATATAAAATTGAAAAGAGCAAGAATAAGCGGAGATGATAAAAAATTGTTTCCGCTTTTTTTATTATATGGAATGGAGGGAGAAAATTATTTTTGAATATTAGATTATTTATATGAAAACGTCCAATGGATTTCAATCCATAGGGACGTTTTTTTGTATATCATAAGAACTTTTTATAGAGTTTTTCTTTTAAACCCGAACAATGGGGGCTTCCCAATCGGGATAAGGGTGAAAGGGAAAAAGACCTTTGCTCATATCTCATGGTCGGGAAGGAGGTGAACTCTATGGAGCAATCTTCTTCCTACGATGAGAAAAGGGTAATGCACCAGTTTGATCGAAAATGCAAATTGGCATTAAAGGGCGAAATAGTGGATTATGAAAGGCATTTAGCTTATCTTAGAAAACATGAAACTTTGTTTTCAGAATTATCTGAACAAGAGATGGAGAGCCTTTCTATATTTGATGAATATGAATTGGAAAAAAGCTATTTTCGGGCAGGCGGTTATGATGTAGAGGTAAAAAATACTCTATTGGCAGAAGCATTAACTGCACTGACAGAGAGAAAAAGGGACATTATTCTTTTGTCATACTTTATGGAAATGAATGATGCGGATATAGCAAGAAAACTGAACCTGGTAAGAAGTACGGTACATGAGCATCGTACACGATCGCTTGAAATATTAAAGATTATGCTGGAGGAAAATGCAGGTGAAAACGGAAGAAAAAAGCGTAAATAATAAAAAATTGATACCGTTTTGGGTAATCGAAAGAGCATTGGAGGGTGACATTCAGGCGATAAATAAAATTCTGAAACATTATGAAGGATATATTGCAAAATTATCGGTCAGAAAAATGTATGATGAGTATGGCTGTGTTCATTATTGTGTAGATGAAACACTTCGCAGACGTCTGGAAACAAAATTGATAAAAACAATTATTGGATTTAAAATAGTTCGCTAAAAAACATTTGAGAGCATCCCTTTCTGCTGAAAATGCTATTTAGCGTTGTTTGTACCTTGAAAATTTAATATTTATCCTACAGGACGTATGGAACAGAGGAGCTGTGCAGCAAATACGCCAGGACTGTCTGCATTATAACTTTGCGACATCGTGACGCAAAGTGGAAATGTTGTAAACGAAGAAATATCAAAAGGATATTGAAGTAAAGGCATGAGCGATAAATATTTGACTGTGATCAGGAAGTGGGACTTTTGAGGCGAAGATACTGTTTCTGATAATGATACTTCCGGGAAAGCTGCCCGGTCTGAAAAGATGGTGAAATACCAATGAGGCTGTTACCCGACAGCTACCTGCAGGATTATCTATAAATAAATAAGGAAGGGAAAATGAACAGTACAAAATTATTAAGATATAGTATGCAGCTATCCATGCTAAAGCAACTTAGATCATTAAAACTTATCAATGAAAATGAATATCGCTTAATAGAGAAAAAACTAAAAAAAGATTATGGTGTAATTTCCAATATTACTGCTTGACTAGTACAGAGTTGCGTTGTAGAATAATATTAACACTACGATAGGAATACATAAGAAAGGACCGGTGAAATGGAAGTTGAAATCATTAAAGCGAACAGTTCTGATGAAGATATTTCTAATGGAAGAAGGATTGACAGATTAAGAGTTGCCGCATATTGTCGTGTTAGTACTGATGATGAAGATCAGATTAAAAGCTATAATTCAATGGTCAGGTATTATACTGATTTGATTAAAAGTAATAAACAGTGGGTATTTGCCGGAGTCTTTGCAGATAAAGCTATCACAGGAACGAAAACAGATAAACGTGAAGAATTTCAGTTACTGATTCAGGAATGCCTTTCAGGAAATATTGATATGGTAATTGCAAAGAGTATTCCACGATTTGCAAGAAATACTTTAGACACATTAAAATATGTAAGAATGCTAAGAGAAAGGAATATAGCAGTATATTTTGAGGTTGAAAAAATTAATACCTTAAAGGATGGGGAATTTTTACTGACTATTTTAAGTTCTGTTGCACAGCAAGAGGTGGAAAATACATCTGCATATGTAAAAAAAGGCTTAAAGATGAAAATGAAACGAGGAGAACTCGTTGGATTTCAGGGATGCTTAGGTTATGATTATGATGTGGTGACTAAATCGCTTTCTGTTAATGAAGAAGGTGCGGAAACAGTTCGATACATATTTGATAGATATGTTGCAGGAGCTGGAAGTACGATGATTGCAAGGGAATTAAACGAACAGGGAATCCCAACCATTAAGGGAAATCCATGGACCTCTTCCAGTGTGATGGGAATTATTAATAATGAAAAATATAAAGGAGATATTTTATTAGGAAAGACTTTTACAGTAGATCCAATATCAAAGAGAAGGTTGGAAAATCTTGGTGAAGAAGATAGGTTTTATATAAAGAACCATCATGAAGCAATTATATCAGAGGAAACTTTTGCAAGAGCCCAGGAAATACGAGAACGTCGTAATGGAGGACGTAAAAAGGGAGTTGCCCCTGGGAAAAGAGAAAAATTCAGCAGACAGTATGCATTTAGCTGTATGTTGGAGTGTGGATTTTGTGGTGCGAATTTATCAAGGCGAAGGTGGCATAGCAGCTCAAAATATACAAAAACTATTTGGCAATGCGTGGAATCAACGAAGCATGGTAAAAGGTTTTGCCCAGACAGTAAAGGAATTCCAGAGCAGGTTATAGAGGATGCTTTTATTGAATCTTACCGCATGTTATGTATGGATCATAAAGACGTGTTGGAGGAATTTATTAAGAGAGTTGAGAAAACTTTATTGGAAGATTCGATAGAAGATAAAATTGAAAAGCTTAATAGAAGCGTTTATAATATTCAATACAAGAGAAAAAAGTTGCTGGAAAATTATTTAGAAGGTGTTGTGGCTAAAGACATTTATGAGGAAACAGATATGGGATATGAAAAGAAATTGTCTGAAGCAAAATCACAGCTGAGTATGTTGGAACAGCAATATGACAATGAGGGAAGCTTACAAAGAAGACTTGCTGATTTTAAGAAGGCATTGTCAAAAAATCAAGTATTAGAAGAATTTGACAGAGGAATATTTGAAAGTATCATCGAAAAAGTTATTGTCGGTGGTCACGATGAAAATGGAGAGAAAGATCCCTATAAAATTATTTTCATATATAAAACAGGATTCAAAAATGAAATTGGAAACGCAAAAGAACGATTTGGGAAGAAATCAAAAGCAGTAGAAACAGTGAAAGAAATGTGTTCCCATATCGTAGACGAGGTAAAGGATGTGTGTTCCTATGTTAGTGACAACACATGTCGAAACGGTTGTTCTTTTGTCCCAACAAAAACCAGATGACACGATAGAGATCGACTTAGACC